>Ga0129314_1000423_pt1 | contig 45277 bp, 43 predicted proteins | sample O1111metagenome_FD_94431 | JGI IMG/M metagenome (GOLD analysis project Ga0129314, IMG submission 94431) | Orangutan individual fecal microbial communities from fecal samples from Wisconsin, USA - O1111 metagenome | ecosystem: Host-associated > Mammals > Digestive system > Large intestine > Fecal... | reverse complement strand
CGCAAGCAGTGCACTTTGTGCGCTGGGTGCCTGAAACGCACGGTACAGCATTAGATCGGCCAATGCGCAGATCAATAGGCTCTCCTGCCCGGATCGCTTCATAGTTTTTTCCCCTTTCGGCTGTTTTTCAAGGTGAACGGATCTTTTGCCAAAATCGGCCATGGCATGCGCACAAAGCCATCGCGCAGTGCGCCGGAGCAAGCCGGATGAAGCGGGAACAGATAAGGCAGGCCTTCCCCATCTGCCCGGGAGATCGAACTTGTGATCAGCATCATTCCCATTGCCAGCCCAACGGGCCCCAGCCAGCCGCACAGCAGCAGCACCGCCAACCGCAGCAGAACGATTTGCTCGTACAGCTTGGGCAGTGTATACAGCGCCACCGCCGCTGTGGCCGCGCAGAGCAACAGCGGCGAAGAAAGAAGCCCGGCCTCCACACCGGCACTGCCAATCACGATTGCAGCCACAAGGCTCACACTGCCAGACGTGTTGCGGGGCATTTTAAGCCCGGCGATCCGAACGATCTCTAATATCAACAGCACCAGCAGCATTTCTGCCAATGCGCTGAGCGGTGTTTGATTGGCCCCTTTTAAAACGCTTTTTAAAAGGATCGGCGGCATGATTTCTGGTGTAAAGCTTACAGCCATTACATAAAATCCCGGTAAAAATACTGCGGCAGCAAATGCAATATAGCGCAGTGCCCGGCTGATGGCTGTAAAATAGGCCGGAAAGGCATAATCATCCAGGCTTTCAAAATTTTCCGCAAAGAAACCGGGGATCACCAGCGCAAACGGACTGCCGCCTACCAAAACTACAATTTTTCCTTCGCACAGACGGGCTGCCGCTACAATGGGCCGCTCGGTATAACTCACCGGCTGAAAAATCCCCTGCCAGTGCCTGTGCAAAAACGGCACAAAGTAAGAACTGTCAAATAAAAACGGCAGGGATGCCTTTTGCAGCTTTTCCTGCACACGCTGCACAAGCCTTGGATCGGCATAGTCGCTGTCATAGCACACAGCATATTCCGTGTGTGTTCGCCCCTGGTGCGACTGTACCTGCATCACCAGAGTCTGGCTGCGGACAATACGGCGCAAAAGGCTTAAATTGATGCGCAGCATATCCGTAAACCCTTCTCGTGAGCCTCGAATTTCTCCTTCAGCCAAGGGCTCCTGCACCGAGCGAAACTGCATACTTTGCACCGAAACCGCGATCGCCTGCGCACAGCCCTGAATAAACAACAGCGCAAAGCCGGATGTGAGCATTTCGGCAGCCTGCTGTTTTTGTGTTATGGTCCGCGGCTCCACCGGAAGCGCCGAACCATGCAGAATATGATTAAACAACTGCTCTCCCTTGCGAAAGCTGCATTCGTCTGCAAGATATCTGAGCAGGATCTGCCACAGCTTTTCCACACTGGAAAGGCCGTCAAACAGCATTAAACAACATTCGATTTTGCCAATTTGCAGTGGCTTTGCATAAAAATCGGCGGATCGGCCAAATGTTTGTTTAGCCCACTCCTGGTTCTGTGACAGTTCCCGACTAAAGGCTTCGTCCATATTATTTCCCCCATTTCCTATCGGGAGTATGCCCCATCGGCTGCCCGCTAACACAAGCAAATCGTAAATCGTGTACTTTACTCGTTGAATCTTACCTACACGGCATAGTATCTATCTTCTGTTTATCGCGCCATAAAATCTAACTTATTAAGGCTTTTTCTGTTCATCCAAATTCTCCGCCGCCGTTGAACACCGCCCACCTTCTTATTGTTTCGGCGAGTTTATCCATAAAAAATCGCCCCCGTACTGTTTGATGTACGGAGGCGGTTTACGAGCCTATTCTGACCAAAGCATACAGGTAAAACCTGCAGAAACAGTCTTATAAATTTTTCATTTTATGCACGCGGTGGCAGGCAACAAAATGCTGGGGGCTGACCTCGATCAGAGGCGGCTCCTGCGTGGTGCACTGCTCCGTGCAATACGGACAGCGATTTGCAAAGCGGCAAACCGGCTTAGGATTGATCGGCGAGGTGATTTCACCTTTAATCAGGATTCTCTCACCACGGTCATGCAGTCTCGGCACGGGAATAGCCGAAAGCAGCGCCTGCGTGTAAGGGTGCAGCGGTTCGGCAAACAAAACCTCTGCCGGGGCCTTTTCAATAAGGCGGCCCAAATACATAACCGCAATATCATCGGAGAAGTGATTCACAACCGACAAATCGTGCGTAATGAAAATATAGGTCAGTCCATATTCCTTCTGAATGTCTTTCATCAGATTCAAAATCTGTGCCTGAATAGAAACATCCAACGCCGAAACCGGCTCATCACACACAATGAATTTAGGATTCATTGCCAACGCACGTGCAATTCCAATGCGCTGGCGGCGGCCGCCATCCAACTCGTGCGGATAGGTATTTACCAAACGCTGTGCAAGGCCAACGGTATCCATCAGCTCCAGCACACGGCGGAAACGCTGATTGTGGTCCTTGTAAAGACCTGCCATTTTCAAGGGTTCTTCAATTGCCTGACTTACCGTCATACGCGGGTCAAGCGAAGAAAACGGATCCTGGAAAATGAGCTGCATATCCTTACGCAGAGCGCGCATATCGCGCTTACCCAATGTGGTAATATCTTTTCCTTCAAAAATCACCTTGCCGGAAGTGGGCTCCTCAAGGCGCAGGATCGTGCGCCCGGTTGTACTTTTTCCGCAGCCGGACTCACCCACGATTCCAAGTGTTTTACCGCGCTCAAGCGTGAAGCTCACATCGTCAACTGCATGCAGCATACCGCGAGGCGTTTTAAAATACTTCTTCAGGTTTTGGACTTCCAATAAAATGTCTCCCACAGGGCGGCACCTCCTTAACCCTTCAGCTGGCTATCCTTCGTATGTTCATACAGCCAGCAACGAACGTAATGGGTATCATTAATTTGCAACTTAGGCGGAAATTCCTTAGAGCATTTTTCCATGCAATAATCACACCGCGGGTGGAACGGACAACCAGTGGGCAGGTTCGTGGGATCAGGCATTTGGCCCTTAATGGGCTTGAGCTCCGATTTGCGATTCTGAATGTCCGGCAGCGAGTTGAACAGTCCCTCAGTATAAGGGTGACGCTTATTGTTAAATACGTCTTCCAGTGTGCCATGCTCTACAATGCTGCCCGCATACATAACCGAAACCTCATCACAAACCTCGGCTACAATGCCAAAATCGTGCGTGATCATAAGCATAGCCATATTATATTTGCGCTTCAGCTCCTTCATAAGCTCAAGCACCTGTGCCTGAATCGTCACATCCAGTGCCGTGGTGGGTTCATCTGCCAACAGCACTTTGGGGCTGCATGCCAATGCAATAGCAATCAGCACACGCTGCTTCATGCCGCCGGAGAACTGATGCGGGTATTCACTGGCACGTTCGCCGGGAATACCTACAGTTTCCAGCATTTCGCGGGCTCGCTCCATGGCGCGCTTATCATCCACTTTTTCGTGAATTTTTACCACCTCGGCAATCTGCTCGCCGACAGACATAACCGGATTCAATGCACTCATGGGATCCTGGAAGATCATAGATACCAGGTTGCCGCGAATTTTTTCCATTTCGTGTTCGTTTTGTTCCAGCACATGAATTCCATCCAGAATCACATCGCCAGAAAGTATCCTGCCCTGCGGCTTAGGAATCAAATTGAGCACTGAAAGCGCGGTCGTAGTTTTTCCCGCACCAGTTTCACCCACAAGGCCCAGCGTTTTTCCTTCAGCAATGGAAATATCCACTCCGTTGACCGCCTTGGTTACTTCTCTTTCAGAGACAAATTCGATGCGCAAGTCTTTGATTTGCAGAATCTCGTCAGCCATATTGTCTCCTCCTTACTTCTTCAAACGGGGGTCAAGCGCATCGCGCAGGCCATCACCCAGCAGATTCAGCGAGAAAATGCTCAGGAAAATGGCAAGACCGGGAGCCAGTACCAAATAACCATAGTCTCGCATATTATTTCGACCGGCAGCCAGCATATTGCCCCATTCGGGAGCAGGAGGCTTAATGCCAAGGCCCAGGAAACTCAGCGAGGAAATTGCCAGAATAGAGCTGGCGAAAATCAGCGTGATCTGCACAATGATGGGGCCCATGCAGTTCAGCAGGACATGCCGCAGAATAATGGTTCCGTTGCGCGCACCGATAGCACGGGCAGCTTCCACATATTCCATGTCGCGCACGGTCAAAACCGAGGAGCGCACAATACGAGCGAAACGAGGAATTCGGGAAATACCGATAGCGAGGATCATGTTCACAACGCTTCCGCCGAAAGCTGCTACAATGGCAATTGCCAACAGCATATCAGGCAGGCAAAGCATCACGTCCATCACACGCATGATCAATTCATCTACCCATTTTCCAAAGAAACCGGCAATAGCACCCAGGGCACCGCCTACCAGCAGAGAAAATGCAGTGGCAACAAAGCCGATCCACAGCGAGTTGCGTGCACCATGGATGATACGGGCGAAAATATCACGGCCTGCTTCATCGGTTCCCAGCCAATGCTTTGCACTCGGGCCCTGCAAGCGCTCTGCAATATTCATTTGGAGCGCTGCACCCTCATAGCTTGCAATTTGGTCTGCAAAAATAGCAGACAGCAGAATGATTGTAAAAATGATAAGCCCTACCACTGCCATGCGATTTTGCATAAAGCGGTACACGATTTCTTGCAGGGGTGTTTTCTTTTTAAACTTTTTCAGGATTTCTTTTCGTGTAATCCTTTCGTTGGACTCCATGTTCTTTACCTCCCTTTGCTGTACTGGGATTTAATGCGCGGATCAACCAGAGCAAAAATAATATCCACCAGCAGATTGCACAAGCCAATGCACAACGCCATAACCACAAGGCAGCCCAAAATCGTGGGCGTATCTTTCTGGTTGATACCGTTCATCAGCATCACTCCCAAACCGGGATAAGAAAACACAGTTTCCGTAAGCACCGAGCCACCCATCTGGGTACCGATATTCATACCGACCACTGTAATAACAGGCAGCAATGCGTTTTTGAGCGCGTGTTTGTTTACAACATCGTGGCTGCTCACGCCTTTTGCCTTAGCAGTGCGGATATAATCCTGATTCAGGCAATCCAGCATGGCCGAACGGGTAGTACGCATAGTACCGGCCATAAAGGAAGCCGCAAGTGTAATCGAGGGCAGAATCAAGCCCTCCAGGCTGACACTGCCGGTTGCAGGAAGCCAATCAAGACGAACTGCAAACAGAAGCATAAGCATCAGGCCAAGCCAAAAAGTAGGCAGCGCAATGCCGATCATACCGAACGCAGCCGTGATATTAGAGAACAGCGAATTGGGTTTAACTGCAGAGCGAATACCAATGGGAATCGACAGCACCGTGCACAGCAGCATAGAAACCATGACCAAGATCAGGGTGTTGGGGAAACGCGCTGCAAGCTGCTGGATCACAGGCTCGCCGGAAATATAAGAGTTGCCAAAGTCAAGGCGAAGCAAACCGCCCACGTAAGAAAAGAACTGCACCAAAAACGGCCGATTCAAACCAAGCGATTCACGCACAGCCTCAGCGCCCTCAACTGTGTAGTTGTTGCCCAGAATCACCACTGCAGCATCGCTTGGAGACAAGTATAAGATCAGCTGAATGATAAAAATAACGCCTAAAATGACCGGGATCAACGCCACTAGACGTTTGATAACATATTTGTACATACTGTTTCCTCCGGTTCCTAATAAAAACGCCCCGCCGCCAAAAAGCGGCGGGGCCTTGCTGATGTATCCGCTACCGGAAATACGGCGGCCATTCTGCAAACAGGCGAACCGCCCACAGGCGAAAAGCCCTCAGATACACCGTCTATGCCGAAGGAGAGAAAGGCCTTCGACAACAGCGGCGGCAGTCCGGAAGGGCCGCCGCCGCTCCACTTGCATTAAATCATATTTCTTTCAGCGAAATAGCAAGATCAATAATGCAGGTTCTGCATATTGACAATAGACTCGCCGCCAACTTCAACACCCTGCAGATCTGCACGGGTCAGGCAGAATGCGCTTGCAATGTACAGCGGGCACCAGGGAGCTTCGTCAGCCAGCAGCTCAACGCACTCCTTGTAGTAACCGGTACGCTCTTCGGTGTCATAGGTTGCACGGGCCTTTGCAAACAGCTCGTCCAGCTTATCGTTGGTGTAGTGGGTAAAGTTCATGCCGCCAATAGCTTCCTTAGTGAACAGGCGGGGCAGAACCAGATCGGCATCAGCCATTGCGCCCCACTGGCCTGCAAACATGGGAACCTGATGGTTTGCGATCATAGACTGACGAACGCTGGAGTCATAGGTCTGGATTTCAGCATTGATGCCAACATCGGCCAGGAACATCTGCACGATCTCAGCCACACGCTTGCCCAGGTCATTGAAGGCTACCAGCTGAGTGGTAAAGCCGTCAGCATAGCCGGCCTGTGCCAGCAGCTCTTTTGCCTTTTCCTTGTCGTAGGTGTAGTTTGCGGGGTTCTCCTCGTAACCGGGGGTAGAGGGAGGCAGCACGCTGTATGCGGTCACGCCCAAGCCTTCAACCACAACCGTCATAACATCGTCGCGGTTGATGGCGTAGTTCAGAGCTTCACGAACCAGCTTGTTGTCAAAGGGAGCCTGGGTGGTATCAACGCCGATATACTGCACCACCGTGCCGGTGTGCTCATGCACAGTCAGGTTAGGATTTTCTTTTGCACGGTTGTAGTCAGCAGTTGCAAACGAGAAGTTTACGTCTGCCTCACCGGTTTCAACCATGATCGTGCGGCTGCTGGCTTCGGGAACATACTTCATGGTGATGGACTCACTCTGTGCAGCAGAGGCATCGTCAAAATAGTTTTCGTTCTTAACCAGCTTCACGCTTTCGCCCACAACGCGAGAATCCACCTTGAAGGGGCCAGAGCAAACAGGATTGCTCCAATCGCCGGTGGACAGTGCCTTTTCCACATAGGCCTTGGGCAGAATGCCGGTGCCTGCATGCATCAGGGCCTGCTTGATCGAGGGAGCAGGGCCATTGGTCAGGATCTTAAAGTTATAATTGTCAATTACTTCAAAGCCTTCCACAGCAGCCATCAAAGTGGAGAAGTTGGGGCTTTCAAGTGCACGGTTCAAGCAGTATACTACATCCTCGGCAGTGATTTCGCTGCCATCCGAGAACAAAGCGCCTTCATGAATCTTAATGTCGATTTCGTTATCCGAAATTACATTAAATTCTTCGGCCAGGCCGTCTACAGGCTGAGATTCGGTATCCTCACCATACAAACGAGCGTAAATCAGCTTGTGCGTTGCCTGTGTTGCCATGGCAGAGGTGCTGATGGGGTCAAAGGTTTCCAAGTCCTCAGGCATGCAGACGACAAGGTCTTTTTTGCCCTCGTTGCTGGTCACCGCTACAGATGCTGCGCCCGCTGTGCTGGAGCTTGCCGATCCTGCGGAGCCGCATCCTGCCAGCATCGTCATTCCCATGGCAGCCGCCATAACGAGGCTGAGAGTGCGTTTTGTTAGGTTTTTCATAGTGTTCCTCCTTATAAAATAAATGGGGTCGCGCTTTCATTTCACGTCAAATTTTTTGGCGTGTAAATAAACAAATTTGGCTTTCACCTGTTACACACGCTTTTTCTGTGCCAGTCGTTCCAGCGCAGCGCATAACAAGCGAATACTGGGCTCAATCGAATCAATGCTGCTGAATTCTTTTTCACTGTGATCCATCGCACCGTGCGGGCCCATTCCATCGCAGCAGATCGCTCCCGTTGCAGCCAGATGATTGGCATCTGAAAGTCCTCCGCGATCTTTTTGGTTAAAAGGAATTCCCAGTTCTTTTGCCAGTTCTTCCAGTTCTGCAATATGCTTCAACGCTTCGGGTGTTTTAGACCACGAGGGCACAAATCGTTTGTCCACAATTTCCACCCGGACACCCGGCACAAAGGGCTTTCCGTTTACAAGCGCGTTCAATGCATCTTCCACACGCTTGCGCTCGGAATCCTTCCAAAAACGCATTTCCAGCTGAATCTCTGCATGGTCAGCCACCACATTCACTGCAGTGCCGCCCTGTGCAATGCCTACATTCACGGTCGTGTCCTGTTCTCTGCTTGCAAGACCCATCAATGCAGTAATGTAATGTCCCATTTCCAGAACAGCCGAAGCATTCTCGCGTTCAAACATAAATCCCGCATGCGCAGCCTGTCCATGAAAACGCAGATGGTAACGAAGCATTCCTTTGCGTGCAAAGCAATGTGTCTGGTCTTTCCCACAGGATTCCATTACATACACATAATCGGCACGAGCACCAATCTTATCCAAAGCTTCCTTGGAATAAACACTGGCAATCTCTTCGTCCGGATTATAAGCCATGCAAATGTTCAGCGTATCCAGAGCCTCTTTTGAAAGGTGTTTTGCAATTTGCAGCATGGCAACATCGCCATCTTTCATATCGCCCACACCCGGCCCATATACGTTTACGCCATCCGAAGTAAATGGGCGTTTGGCAACCGTGCCCTTAGGAAAAACCGTATCCATATGGCCCACAAACATAACATCGTAATGTTCTGCCGGTCGGTTGCTGATTTCAAGCAGCCTGCCGGTTTCGGGGCCAAGGTCATGGCTTTGAATATGCCAGCCGAGTTCGCGATACCATTTTTCCAACTGATCAGCAACTCGATTGATTCCCTCTGGATCATGAGAGCCGCTATCAATATTAACCAATGTTTCGAGTTGGTTCAGATATTCTTTCAGATCAATAAACGCCATATTTGTTTCTATCTCCTTACAAAAAGCTGTTTTCAGCCCAACATAATCTGAATGATCTCTTTATCGGTTTCCTTCATACCATCACGGGCCAGGCGGCCGACATTGTGAATCGTATTTTCCACGCCTTTTGAAACAATTCCATCACCGCCGCGGAACTGATTGCCGTCGCGATACATCCAGTATCCCAAAATGCCGGCATCCACACCGCTGGCAATTTTAGCTGCGCAAGAAGCCTTGGCTCCATCACACACCACGCCGGAATTGATGGCAAGTGCATTCACCACCGTGTGTGCGATTTCGCGATAGCCGCCGCCGTACAAATAAGCAATGCCTGCGCCTGCACCGCAGCCTGCACTGATTGCACCACAATAGGCCGAAAGCCTGCCGATGCCGGATTTTTGATGGATCGTCACAAGGTCTGAAAGAGCTACCGCTCGCAAAAGTTTATCATGGCTCACAGCCAGCTCTTTAGCATATACCACAACCGGCACCGATGCAGTAATTCCCTGATTTCCGCTGCCGGAAACGATTACCACAGGCAGCTCACAGCCGTTCATACGGGCATCCGAGCCTGCTGCCGCATACGCTTTTGCACGAATCTTCACATCGTCGCCGTAGTTATGGAGCAGCACCGAACCGATGTTGGCCCCATAATTTCCTTTTAAGCCTTCCTCTGCAATGGCGAAATTGTAATCGATCTGGCGCTGAACGATTTCCCGAATGTCCTCTATTTCCACAGAATCTGCAAAATCCACGATTCCCTCAACGCTCAGCAGATCTTTTTCATTGTAGGGCGATTCTTCCTGTGCAGCGTTTTCATCTTTCTGGAACAAAACCCGGCCATTTTTTTCTTTAAGCACCACATTGGTGTGGTAACCGGATAGTACTGCGCGCCCAACATCGCTATCCTTGATCGCACGCACATCAATATAAAAGATCTGGTCGGTATCCGCCAATCCCACTTCTACCGGATGGCTTTCCAAAAAGCTGTGAATCTCCTGCTGCTGCTCTTTCGTGACCGACGCTATAACCTCAAGCTCTTTTTGCGCATCACCGGCCAACGCGCCTGCAGCAGCGGCTGCGGGGATACCGCGCATATGCCCCGTGTTGGGCACGATTACGCTTTTAACATTTTTTAAAATATTGCCGCTGACTCGCACTTCCATTTTTGTAGGCACAGCACCTAAAATATCCCGAGCCAAAGCAGCTGCGTATGCAACGGCAATTGGTTCTGTGCAGCCCATGGCCGGCAGCAGCTCCTCCTGTAAAATATGAACATATGCCTGATATCGCGGATCTGTGCGGTTCATAAAGGCTTTCCTCCCTTGATAAACGACCAAAATTTGAACAACAGCGGGAGCTTTGCGGTTTTGTCTGATGCATTTACAGCCCTGGTTTCTTTTTTCAGAAACAGCACAAAGCATCCCATTCATTTGTATTGTACGGTATCTCTTTTATTGATTCCAATTATAACTGCCCCCCCAAAAAATGTAAAGGTAATTCTCCAATTTATTATAACGTTTGTAATAACTCACAAATTTGTCCCTAAAATTTTGTTTTTTGCACAATCCCTCTTGACAAACCTTGTTCTCATCGCTAAATATATATATAACATTATACTACAAATTTAGCCCCTTATTTTATCCAAAAGCGTTGTTTTGCTGCCAGCGGTATTTTCTGCGTCTTGGTCATTTTGCATAACAGTTCTGCCTCAGCCTTCGTGTATACTATAAAATAAAAATAGGAGTATTCATTATGAAGTATCTGAACCAGTTGGAATTCTCGCATATCCCCTACCCCACCGATCTTAGCACACCGGGCAGCTCCATGCAGCACGCTTCTGTAAAAGAAGCAGGCTGTGGTCTGTGCAGTATCTGTATGGTAATAGACCGGTTAACTATGAAGCACTATTCTCTGCGGCAGTGCGCCGCACTTTCGCACAAGGTACAGGCCGACTTGAAGGTGGGCACGGATATGCGTCGCCTGGGCCCTGCTGCTGCCAAAAAATTCGGCTTGGATTACCTGGAAAGCAATGATATCGCGCAAGCCGTGCAATGCATGGAGCAAGGCGGCTGCGTGATCTGCAATGTTGGCGGCGACCAGCCGGAGCAGGGTTACACAGGAATTTTCTCGCACGGTGGTCATTTTATCGTACTGCTCAGCGCAGCAAACGGCGAAGTATGCGTGCTGGATCCCTCGTGGCGGCAAGACAAATATGAAGAGCCCGGCCGCGAAGGAAAAGTTCGTTTAGACGGTAAGTTTGCATATTGTTCACTCGAGACGCTGGATAAGGATGCCTCCAGCCGTTCGCCCCGTTATTACCTGTTCCGCCGTTCCTCCGCTTCGCCTGCACAGAACGGATAATTTCCGCGCTGCTCATCTTTTTAGTGCCGTGACAATCCACAGCGATGCCATAGAGCATGTGCTTTGAAGCAGCTATGCTTTTTTGAATCGAATGTCTCAGCAAAAGTTATTTTATAAGCTGTTCTCATGCCAAAGCCGCATGAGAACAGCTTTTCTGTTTTCCATTCGTCAAAAAAATTCAAGGCTGCGCTGCGTTCTTCACAGCTGACAGCCCGATCATCGCTTCGGCGGCCACCGCTCTTTTTTCACTCAACGTGTTGTCATCTTTTAATCGTCTTTCCCATAATACCGGCAAGTATATAAAAACGCAGGGAGTCTACGTATAAGTTTTTTTATACGTAGACTCCCTGCGTTTATATGATCGCTGCGGAACAGAACTCAAACCATCAGTTTGAATTTATCAGCAATGCAGAGCAATCGGCTCAGATAGCGGTTTTCTCCAGATTCATCCTCAACCACGCTTTTAATAGACAGCAAGGGATATCCCTTTGAAATACCCAAATATTTGGCTTCCTGATGATTCGCAAACACAATCTCCAGAATTTTTTCCGATTTGGTAAACACTATGCCGGTTTGCTTGCGAACCTCGTCAAACAGAGAGGCATTGTTAAGGTCTGCATTGAACAGAAAGAAAAATCTCTCTGAAAATTTACTTGTTTCCAGCAGCATAGGCCTTCCATCTGCAAGGCGCAGACGCTCCACCACCAGCATTTGTTCTTCTTTTTTCAATCCCAGCTGTGCGCGTTCCTTTTCTGTCGGCTGCTCCAAGGCAATTTTTACCGTTTTAGCACCGGGCTGATAGCCCATCATTCGGCACATTTCGGTAAAGCTCAGCACACCTTCCAGCTTACGCTGTATCTTTTTTTCGGCAACAAACGTTCCCTTTCCGGGTTTTCGCACCAGAAATTCATCACGGGACAGTTCATCCAAGGCTTTTCGCACCGTAACACGACTGACGGAATAATGTTCGCATAGTTCTTTTTCGGTAGGCAAACGACTACCGGGAAGATATTCACCTCTATCAATGGCCGAGCGCAGCTTATCAGCGAGCTGTTGAAACAGCGGCGTAGAGATTGTATTATCCAAGCTCATGATATTGTTCTCCTGTTTTGTGGTTTGCTTCATACCTTCGACTAATTTATTTTATCATTTCCATATAGTACAGAAAGAGGTATCAATACAAATTTATTATACATGAGTTTTATCCAGCAGTAAAGAGAAAATTTAACAATCAAGTTGAATTTTATAATTAACCTTATCGTGTATCACACAGAATTCTTTTATGATTATTCACATTTTTGGTTTTATTAAATCACCGTTTCATGATTTTTTGCTTCTTGTGAAACCTGCACAATTTTATGATTACAATTTCGGTATTGACATTTGTATTATATTATATTATCATCATGGCAGGGAATGCTTCTGTTCATATCCCAAAAGGCCGCCTATTTTTGATTATAATGATGCAGGAGGAAAATACAATGCATTACAAGTACACTGATATCCATGCAATTATTGCTGAGATCCTGGAAAACAAAAAGGATGACGGCGGAGTTAAGAATATTTACTTTGTGGGCTGCGGCGGTTCTCTGGGCGCGCTGTACCCTGCCAAGAACTTTATCGAGCGCGAAAGCCTGACCTTGAAGACCGGCTGGGTCAGCAGCAACGAGTTTGTGCACAGCACTCCCCGCGACTTTGGTAAGAACTCCATCATCTGCCTGGCATGCCACAAGGGCAACACTCCCGAAACCATTGCCGCAGCCAAGCTGGGCAAAGAAAAAGGTGCTGCCGTTATCATTCTGACCTGGCTGGAGGAATCTGAGATCATCGAGTTCGGCGATTACATCATCCACTATTCCTTTGATGCCAGCCCCGACCATCTCGCCGGTGACATTGACTATGCCGGTGAAAAGGTTATGTGCGCACTGCAGGTTGCTGTGGAACTGCTGAACCAGACCGAGGGTTATGAAAACTACGACAAATTCATGCAGGGTGTCGGCATGATCACCACTGTTATCCGCAAGGCCCGTGCTCATGTTGCACAGCGTGCTCTTGATTTTGCCGAGGAGTACAAGAACGATCCCATCATGTACACGATGGGCAGCGGCGCCGGCTTTGGTGCCGCTTATATGGAAAACATTTGCATTTTCATGGAAATGCAGTGGATCCATTCCGGCACGATCCATACCGGCGAGTTCTTCCACGGCCCCTTTGAGGTAACCGACGCCAATACTCCCTTTGTTATTCAGATTTCTGAAGGCTCCACCCGTGAGCTGGACGAACGCTGCCTGAACTTCCTGCACACCTATGCAAAGCGCATTGAGGTGCTGGATGCCAAGGAACTGGGCCTGTCTGTGATTGACAGCTCTGTTGTTGATTACTTCAACCACTCTCTGTTCAACAACGTATATCCCATCTACAACCATGCACTGGCCGAAGCTCGTCAGCATCCTCTGACCACCCGCCGTTATATGTGGAAGGTTGAATACTGATTCCACCGAAACCGGAAAGGAAACCAATACAATGAATGCATTGAAAATCATCGCCGTAGGTGACAATGTATGCGATAAATACCTTTCCCGCGGCAAAATGTATCCCGGCGGACAATGCGTTAACACCTGTGCCTATGCGGCAGCAAATGGCGTGTCCTCTGCTTATCTGGGAAAGTTCGGCAATGACGAGGTTGCGGCTTATAATCAGAAGATCTTAAACGAGCTCGGTGTGGATATCACACATTGCCGCCATTTTGATGGAGAAAACGGCTTTGCTATGGTTACTCTGAAAGGCAATGATCGTGTTTTTCTCGGCTCCAATAAGGGTGGCATTGCAAAAGATCACGGCTTTGATTTTACATCGGCGGATTTGGAGTACATAAAAGGCTTCAACCTGATTTACACAAACCTCAACAGCTATATCGAGGACGATCTGCCTTTCCTGCACAGCTCCGGTGTTCCCATTGCCTTTGATTTTTCAACACGCGGTACGGATGCTTATTTGGAAAAGATCTGTCCCTATATCAGCGTTGCTATTCTGTCTTGTGCACACTTAAGCGATGAGGATCGCGTTCGCAGTATGCGGAAAGCTGCTTCTCTTGGTGTTTCCATTGTACTTGGCACCATCGGTGAAAAGGGCTCTTACGTTCTCTATAACGATGCCATCTATTATGCCAACGCAGTGCGTGCAGATAATGTCATCGACACCATGGGCGCCGGCGATTCCTATTTTACCGCCTTTCTTTGTTCGCTGCTTAAATCCACTTCCAATGGCAGCCTTTTGGATGGAACTGCAGAGCAAAATGTTTCACGTTTAAAAGCTGCTATGCAAACCGGTGCTGTTTTTGCAGCAAAGGTATGTGCTATGGAGGGCGCTTTTGGTTATGGCACGCCCATTGTTGGCCGTGTAGAAATTTAAAGCTGCTTATTCCATAATATCAGCCAACCCAACTGCCGAGCAGCTCAACCTGCACGGCAATTCAAACCCCACAAATGCAAAAGACTCACAGTTGCTTGGATCGTGGCGATCCGGCTGCTGTGAGTCTTTTGTTTGTTTTATCTTCAAAGACGTACTTTGCTGCCTTGCAAATCTTAAAATTTGCAGTGCATTTGCATAAAACTCAGCAGATCGGCCAAATGTTTGTTTAGCCCACTCCTGGTTCTGTGACAGCTCCCGACCAAAAGCTTCGTCCATATCGTTCCCCCATTTCCTATCGGGAGTATGCCCCATCGGCTGCCCGCTAACACAAAAGGACGGTGAATACAATGCTTTTTCTTTTTACCCGAACGCTGCTGATCTATCTTGTGATCAGCTGGGCTGTGCGTTTTATGGGAAAACGCCAGCTGGGTGAGCTTTCCCCTACTGAGCTGATCACCACCGTAATGATCTCTAACCTTGCCTCTATCTGCATCGAAGAGCCCACCCTGCCTGTATTTTACAGTCTGATCCCGGTTTTGCTGATCACCGCACTGGAGCTTTTAAATTCCGCACTGGCGTTTCGCATTCCGGCTTATGGACGGTTTCTTTCTGGCAAGCCCATTCCTGTGATCCATGATGGAAAAATCGATCAGGACAATTTAAGAGAAATGCGGCTGAGCATCAGCGATCTGTTAAAGGCACTGCGCGGCCAGGGCGTGTTTTCCCCCAGCGAAGCAGCGCTGGCCATTGTGGAAACCGATGGTTCGTTGAGCGTTCTTTCCCATCAGGAAGCACCTTTTTATCTGCCGCTTTTGGTCGATGGCTGTGTGATTGAGGACAATCTGCAATATTTAGGGCTTTCGCACACATGGCTTTTGCAGGCGCTTGCGGCAAGGGGCTATGCACAGGGCTCAGAAATTTTGCTGGTGCTGGGAAACGGCACCGATCTGCAGGTGATCCCCATAAAAAAATCCAAAGGAGAAGGCCGATGAAACGCATTTATGGTGCTGTATTTTTGCTTTTGGGAATGGTGCTGCTCATACTCGCTTCTGCTTTGTATGTGCAGGTGTTTACAGGCAGCGCACTGCAGATTTTGGACGAAGCCAATGCCGCTTATGCAAATGCAGAATATCAGGCTTGCGGCCAACAGCTGCATGAGCTGAACGAATTATGCTTAGAGCATGAACTGTTTCTGCATTTTTTTGTTCGCAGAGAAATTGCTGAAGAGCTGCAAAAAAGCGCAAAAGGGCTGCCCGCCTATAACACGGCGGACAGCCCCAATGAGTATTATTATGCAGCCGATATGCTGCGAAGCGATATCATGTTTTTGCGCCAATCATTTCTGAATGTTTTTTGAGCGGCTGCCAAGCATTTCCTTGAGCTCTTCCATAAAGGTGTTGATGTCGCTGAACTGGCGGTAAACCGATGCAAAGCGCACATAGGCCACATCGTCGATCTTTTTCAGCTCTGCCATGGCCAACTCGCCGATCTGCATACTGGTAACCTCGCGGTCGTACGAATTCATCAGCTGCTGCTCAATGTTATCCACGGCGGCCTCTAAGGTCTGATAGCTCACCTGGCGCTTTTCGCAGGCACGCAGCATACCGCCCAACAGCTTTTGACGGTCAAAGGCTTGGCGCGACTTATCCTTTTTCACCACCATGATCGGCACGGTTTCCACGATCTCGTAGGTGGTAAAGCGTTTTTTGCAGCGCAGACATTCACGGCGGCGGCGAATTTTTTCACCGTCCTCGGTGGGGCGCGAGTCGATCACTTTGGAATCAATTTCTCCGCAAAAAGGGCATTTCATAGTAATACCTCTCTAAAATCAGCATGGGGGGATCAGGCATCAGGCCCGATCCCCCATGGTGGTATACAAAAACGGTTTTGGCAGCGCCTTTATGCTTTACAGCACAGGCAAATTATTTTTTGGCTGCCAGTTTCTTGTTTTCCCATACCGTGTAAATCGAAGTTGCCAGCAGCAGCGAAGTGAACACACCCGAGATCATGCCCATCATCAGCGGCAGCGTGAAGGTGGTAATGCTGTCGAGGCCGTACAGGAAGGAAACCATGGTGATCACTGCCAGTGCCATAACCGTGGTCACCGTAGTATTGATGGTACGGCGCAGGCTCTGGTTGATGCTCAGGTTTACCAGCTCCTCGGAAGGCATCTTGGGGAACAGTGTGCGGTTTTCACGGATACGGTCATACACAACAACGGTATCATTGATGGAGTAACCCAAAATCGTAAGCAGAGCCGCAATAAAGTTGCCGTTCAGGGCCACACCCCAGATCACGAAGGTGCCAAATACAACCAGCAGGTCGTTTGCCAAAGCAGCAATAGCGGATACACCGCCCACCAAACCGCCGATGTTGCGGAAACGGAATGCAATGTAGGCCAGAATCAGCACCAGCGCAGCAGCCACTGCCACAAGGCTCTTTGCCAGGAATTCATTGCCGATGGTGGGGTTGACATTGCTCATGGAAAGCTCTTGGAAATTGTTTTCGGCAAAGCTTTCGTTGAGCACAGCAACCACATCGGCCACCTCATCGGTGGTCAGGGTCTGGTTGCCTGCCAGCGTAACGGTAAGGGTGTTTTCGCCGGTTGCCACATTGCTGCCGGTCTGATATGCTGCGCCGGAGCCGAGCTTTTCGGAAATGCTGCTTTCCACCGCTGCCATATCGGGCTCGCCCTCATAGCTCATGGTGATCAGGCAGCCGCCCTTAAACTGTACATCCATGTTTACGCCGCGCACCACGCTGCTTACCAAAACCAGTGCAATGATGCAGGCGGAAACGCTGAAGAAGATCTTGCGTTTGCCGGTGATGTTGCGCACAACCGGGGCCTTGGGTTCTTTTAAGCCGCCATACAGCCAAGGGTTGCGCAGGGCCTTGATGGCCGATGCGCCGCGCAGCATAACGCGGGCCAGGAACACGCCAAATACAAAGTTGAGCAGAACGCCTGTAAGCAGCGTGTAGCCAAAGGAATAAATGGTGCCGGCCGTAGAGGGGCCAAAGGCAAAGAACAGTGGCGTGAGCAGTTTTGCAAACACGCTGTCGGTGGGGCCAAAAGCGCCCATAAGCACAATGGCAACGATCACGATGGTAACATTGCCGTCGATGATGGGTGCCAAGCCGCGGTTAAAGCCGCTGCGCAGAGCACTGTCCAGCGTTTTGCCGCTGTTCAGTTCTTCTTTAATGCGCTCGGCTGTGATCACGTTGGCATCCACGCCGATACCGATGGCCAAAATCAAACCGGCAATACCGGGCAGGGTCATGGTAAAGCTGTTGAACACGGAGAAATAGCCCGAAACAAAAGCCAGCGTTGCAGCCACCTGACCCAGCAGGGCAATGGCCGCCACAAAGCCGGGCAAACGATAGATCAGGATCATAAAGGCGGCGATCAGCGCAAATGCGATCAAGCCGGCCTTTACCATGGCATCCAGACTATTGGCGCCCAAGCTGGGGCTGATGGTGCTGTAGCTTTCTGCCGACAGAGCAAAAGGCAGTGCACCCGAGTTGATCTGGTTTGCCAACGTGGAAGCACTTTCCTGCGTGAAGCTGCCGCTGATCTGTGCCTTGCCATCCGTGATGGGCTCGTTCACATTGGCAGTGCTGATGCACTCATCGTCCAGCCAGATGCTGATGGGCGTTTTATTGTTGTATGCTTCGGTGGTAGCATCGGCAAATGCCTGCTTGCCGCTGGCATTCAGCTCAAGGCTTACCACATACTGTGCGGCGCTGGTTTGCGAGGTTTGGGTGTAGCCCACCACAGCCGAGGCCACATCCTTGCCCTCCAGAATTTCTTCGCCGTCTGCACTGGAGCCCTTGCGGAACACCATGTGAGCCGTGGTGCCGATTTCATTGATGGCAGCCTCGGGGTTGAATTCAGCCTCGCCCTCTTGCCACGGGAAACGAACGATGATGCGGTCTTTGTTATAATCCACATACACTTCATTGTCCGTGATGTTCAGGCGAACCAAACGGTCTTGAATAACGGTTTTTGCGGCATCCATCTGCTCGTCGGTGGCATCAAAGCCATCCGCAGGCATAAAGGTGACATCCACGCCGCCCTTGATATCAATGCCGAAACGAATGTCCTCTGCACCCTTGATGTAGGTGGTAACAGTATCGCCGTACTGCCGCTTAAAGCCGAAGAAAGCGCTGTATGCAAACGCCAGGATCAGCAAAGCTACAGCCACAAACTGCCATGCCTTTGCTCTTTTTTTCATGAAATCGGAACCTCCAATATATTTCGGTCCAACAAGGGCTGCACCCTTTAAGGCACAGCCCTTGTCAGCCTTTCCCGCTTGCACGGGAAAACGCGTATTAAACCGCGTTCAAACCCTTTTGCTGCAGCAGCTTTTCGGCCACTGCCAAACGAACTGCCACACACAGCAGCTCGGAAGCCAGCTTCAGATCCTCCAGCGAAGGATAGGTAGGCGCAATGCGCAGGTGCGTGTCCTGCGGATCCAGCTGATACGGGAATGCCGAGCCTGCACCGGTAAGCTGCAGGCCTGCATCACGGCACAGGAATGCCGTGCGCTTTGCGGTGCCGGGCATCACATACAGGCTGATAAAGTAGCCGCCCTTGGGGTTGGTCCAGTGGGCAATGTTGCCGCAGGGGGTCAGCTCACTTTCAAAATGATCCAGCACCGTGCGGAACTTGGGTGCCAGAATGGCGCGGTGCTTTTTCATGTGCTCCAAAACGCCCTGCTTGTTTTTGAGATAACGCACATGGCGCAGCTGGTTCAGCTTATCAAAGCTGATGATCATGGGCTGCATATTGGTAACAATGTGCTGGATGTTGCGCTTGCTTGCTGCCACAGCGGCCACGCCTGCGCCGGGATAGGTGATCTTGCTGGTAGAGCAGAAGATCAGCGGGCGCTCGGAGTTGCCTGCCTTTTTGCACTCCGTGAGAATGTTGGGGATTTCAATGATCTCATCGGTAAGGTGATGCACACAATAAGCATCATCCCAGATGATCTTGAAATCCGGGGCCGCAGTTTTCATTTCGGCCAGACGGCGCACCGTTTCATCGCTGTAAATATAGCCATCGGGGTTGCTGTAAACCGGCACGCACCAAATGCCCTTGATGGAGTCATCCTTGGCCACCATTTCCTCTACCATATCCATATCAGGGCCGTTTTCAGTCATGGGAATGCTGATCATCTGGAAACCGAAATACTCAGTAACGCGGAAGTGGCGATCGTATCCGGGCACGGGGCACAGGAACTTAATGCTGTTGTAGTGCCGCCAGGGGCGCTGGCTGTCTACAAAGCCCTGACGCCAGCCAAGATCGATCAGATAATACATCATCTGCAGGCTGCTGTTGCCGCAAACGATCACATTTTCAGCCTGCACGCCCAGCAGTTCAGCAAAAAAGCGGCGAGCCTCGGGCATGCCTTCCAGCAAGCCATAGTTGCGGGCATCAAAGCCGTTTTCGCCGATGTAATCATTCATTTTGAGCATTTCCATGGAAAGATCCAGCTGCTCTGTGCAGGGCTTGCCGCGGGACATATCCAAATTCAGCGCCATATTCTTGTAGTGCTGATACTGCACACGCAATTCGTCGCGCTCTTTGATCAGTTCGGCATCGCTCATCTTAAAGTAGTCAGCCATGAAAAACACCTAATCCTTTCCCTATAAGGTAATCCGTTTATCGACAGGACCCTCTTCCCTGCCCGTACAAGAACGCGCTGGTTATTCTTATAACAAAGTCACAGCGTTCTGTTTAAGTATAATACAAAACGGCTTTGCACACAAGTATTTTCCCTGCTTTTACAGCAATTTTGAACCGATTTTGTTGTGTATTTTTCATTGGCAGACAAAACCATCCGGGATATAAAACAAAAAGGCAGTTAAGCGATGCAGGATCGCTTAACTGCCTTTGGTGCTGCTGACCGGGCTTGAACCGGTACGGTGTCTCCACCGAGGGATTTTAAGTCCCTTGCGTCTGCCAATTCCGCCACAGCAGCATATTGAATATAATACTGCATAAATGGCGCAAAAGTCAATAAGTTTACGAAAAAAACTGCTGTGTCCCATCTGACGGGAAATTTTTCCAGCATTCTGTGCCCGATTTTGCTTCATACTAACCGATATAGAAGGGCTCGGCCCGATTTTATGCAGGGACGGTGAAGTGAAAAATGTACGGAAACAAAGTGGAGATCTGCGGTGTAAACACCGCCCGGCTCCCCGTGCTGGGTGAAGGAAGCAAAAACGAGCTTTTGCGCCGGGCACACAGCGGTGACCGAATGGCCCGGCAGGAGCTGATCCGCGGGAATCTGCGGCTTGTATTAAGTGTTGTACAGCGCTTTTCCGGGCGGGGGCAAAGCATGGACGATTTGTTTCAGGTGGGCTGCATTGGGCTGATCAAAGCCATCGACAATTTCAACCCGGATCTCGAGGTGCGGTTTTCCACCTATGGCGTGCCCATGATCATGGGCGAGGCAAAACGCTTTTTGCGCGATAACAATCCCTTGCGCGTAAGCCGTTCGCTGCGCGATGTGGCATACAAGGCCATGCAGGCACGGGAGATTCTGCAAAAAAAGCTTGGGCATGACCCTACCCTGCACGAAATTTCGGAAGAGATCTCTTTTCCGGAGGAAACGGTGGCCATTGCGCTGGAATCCAGCATTGGGCCTGTGAGCCTGTATGAACCCGCCTTTTCCGATGGTGAGGATTCGCTGTATGTGATGGATCAGGTAAGCGGCTGCGCAGGTGAAGAAAGCTGGATCTCCGGGATCATGTTCCGGCAAGCCATGCAGGAGATCACCGGCCGCGAGCGCCGCATTATCGTTTTGCGGTATCTGGAAGGAAAAACACAGATGCAGGTAGCGCATGAGATTGGCATCAGTCAGGCACAGGTGAGCCGGTTGGAAAAAAACGCCCTTGTTCGCATTAAAGCGCAGATTGCCGAATAAACGCCTTATACCAGCGCCTCCAATTCTCTGCGCAGGCGGCGGATAATGCGTTTTTCCAGGCGGGAAATATAGCTTTGCGAAATGCCGATCTCATCGGCTACCTCTTTTTGGGTATGCTCCACTCCATCTAAAAGGCCGAAGCGCATTTGCATGATCTGCCTTTCCCGCGGCTGCAGCCGGTTTACAGCATCGTGCAGTGTGCGGCATTCGGCATCATGCTCCAGCTCACTGCCCACCTGATTCTGGTCACTGCTCAGCACATCCAACAGCAGCAGCTCATTGCCCTCGCTGTCGGTATTCAGCGGTTCATCGATGCTGGCCTCCTGGCGGCGGTTGCTGCTTTTGCGCAGATACATGAGTATCTCGTTTTCAATGCAGCGGCTGGCGTAGGTGGCCAGTTTGATTTTTTTGCTGGGTTTAAAAGTGTTCACGGCCTTGATCAGTCCGATAGTGCCGATGGAAATAATATCTTCTACCGAAACGCCGCTGTTTTCAAACTTTTTGGCAATGTACACGACCAAGCGCAGATTGTGTGTGATAAGAAGTTCCCGGGCGTGCGGATTGCCTGTTTCCAGCTGTTCAAATACCAGTTCCTCCTGCTCATGGTCCAGCGGCGGCGGCAGATTTTCCGGGCCGCCGATATAATAGGCATCCCCCGGCAGCAGCGACAAAAGAAAAAAGCAAAATTCTTCAAAACGATGCATTGTGTGTTTCAGCATAGCGATTCTCTCCTTTTTTATATAAGGGCTTTGCGGCTCACGCTTCCAGCAATTCCGGCGATGCCAGCGCCTGGCATTCGCCGCCGTTGAAAAGCTGCGCCGAAAAAGCCACTGGAAGCAGCTCGGCGCCATGGGGACCCGTTTTCACCCGAAGCATCAGCGCCGGAAGCACTGTGCTGCCCATGGCTGTTCCTGTGGGAATCCAGCGCAGCTTCCAACCGGGCGGCGGCGAGCAGGAATCAGCCCTGAACCAATCGGATAAAAATTCCCGTATCTCCCCCGGCAGCTTCGGGGCAATGGAGGGCAGGCTCACCAGCAGCACCGGCAAGCCGCCAAGAGGATCGTGAAGGCTGAACCCGGTGTCGCAAAGCACCTGCAGCTCGATTTCCCCGTTCGGCAAAACAATGTTTATTTTTTGCATTCTGCGGGCTTTGTTTGGCAAAAAAAGCCCTGCCAGACGCAGCGCAAAATAGATTCCCGCTGCGCACCAAAACAAAACCGGTGGCGATATGGCAAGATATGTTTCCATATTATTGGTTTGCGCACCGGGCAGCCATCCATTTGCAGCCAGCAGCATCAGCACCCCGGCCAAGCCAAGGTTCAACGCTATGTAACACGCACACAGGCGCGCATAACGCCGCCATCCATGCCAGCAAAATGCCGCCCGCACCACCGCAAGCCCACCGGCTGCTTTGCAAAAAAATTGCAAAGGCAATGGCAGCGGCGGCAAAAAAAGCATGAGCGTGGAAACCGCTGCGATCACTGCCCCCAGAATATTGCGGCCAAAGGGCAGCGGCACCGCACAGGCCAAACCCGCAGCGCGCAGCAAAAAATAACCGATCAGAAAGTTTACCAGCAGCAAAACATCCGCATACACCACGCTTTTCATGCGCACCGCCCCCACTGCCAACAGTATAACTGCTGGCAGCGGCAAAAGCTGTCACACCTTAGCAGGAAGCCAAAAGAAAAACTGCCATGCCGAGCCTACGCCCGCATGGCAGTTTACATTTGCATTTTATTGGTATGCTGTTACTTCAGTTCCACAACGGTTACACCTGCGTCGCCTTCACCGTATGCGCCCAGTCGGAAACTTTTTACATTGCGGTGTGTGCGCAGATGCTGCTGAATGCCCGTGCGCAAAGCACCGGTGCCCTTGCCGTGAATGATCACTACGCTTCCCAAACCGTTCATAATGGCATGGTCGATAAACTGATCCACTTCCATCAGCGCTTCGTCCACCATTTTTCCGCGCAGATCCAGCTCCATACCCGCGCTGCGGCTGCCCTCGGTGCGCTGCACATGGCCGCCGCCCGTGCCCATCTGGTGGGGCTGGCGTGCCTGACGGGGCTTTTGCTTGGGAGCCTGCTGCTTATCCGGGGCTTTCAGATTGCTCAGCGGCACCTTGGTTTTCAAGATTCCGGCGCGCACCTCCACAAGGCCCTTACGATCCGGCAGTGCCATCACCACAGCGCGCTGGCCCATGTCTGCAATTTCCACTTCCTGGCCAATGCGCACCTCTGTAAGCGGAGTAAACTGGGTGCGCTGCACACGGCCGGCCTCACCCGCAAGCAGTTTTTCGGTATCTCTGCGGGCGATCTCTCGCGCACGAACTGCACGCTGGCTGGCTGCGGTTTTTTCGTCCTTTTGCAGCTTGCGCAGTTCATCGGTAAGCGCGTAGGCTTCCTCCTGAATTTCCTGCACCATTTTGCGCGCTTTCTGGCGGGCAGCCTCCAGCTCGGTTTCCCCTTGCTGGATCAGCTCTTCCCTCTTTTTACGAGCGCTTTCCAATGCGTTGGCCGCCTGCGCCTTGGCCTGCTCGGCCTCGGCCTGACTGGCCTTGAGCTGCAGCTTCAAATCGTCCAACTGGCTGAGCACGCTGTCCAAACGCTTATCATCGTTGGAAAGATGCGTGCGCGCCATGTCGATCACTTCTGTCGGCACGCCCAAGCGCTCGCTGATCAAAAATGCGTTGGATTTACCGGGCACGCCCACGCTCAGCTTATAGGTAGGGCGCAGCGTTTCCACATTAAATTCGCAGCTGGCATTTACCACGCCGGGCGTTTCAAGTGCAAACACCTTGAGCTCTGCATAGTGCGTGGTAGCCAGGATCAGCGCACCCTGACGGCGCAGCGTTTCGATCACCGCCATAGCCAGTGCCGCGCCCTCGGCAGGGTCGGTTCCGGCGCCAAGTTCATCCAGCAGCACAAGCGTGCCGCGGCGGGCCAGCTTTAAGATCGTGATGATCTTTTTCATGTGGCCCGAAAAGGTGGAAAGGCTTTGCTCTATGCTTTGCTCATCGCCGATATCCACCAGATAATCCTGAAACACGCAAACCGTACTGCTTTCATGTGCCGGGATCAAAAGGCCGTGCTGCGCCATGGCACACAGCAATCCGGCGGTTTTTAAGCTGACGGTTTTGCCGCCTGTGTTGGGGCCGGTGACAACGATAGTATCGTAATCCTTGCCGAGGCACAGATCTACGGGCACGCAGGTTTTGGCATCCAACAGCGGATGGCGTGCTTTTACCAGGTTAAACCAGTTTTCTCCCGTCACCTGAGGCATAAATGCCCCCTGCGCTATAGCCAGGCGGCTTTTGGCCAGCAGCACATCAATTTGCAGCATGGCATCGTAGCTAAACTCAAAGCTGGCCGAAATGCCTGCCACCTGCTCAGAAAGGCTGGCCAGAATGCGGGTGATCTCGGCCTGTTCCTGGCTGCGCAGCTGCATAATGCGGGCGTTGGCCTCCACCACCGCTGTAGGCTCTACAAACACCGTAGCGCCTGTGGCCGAAACATCGTGGATCACACCGCCCACTTCGCCGCGGTATTCGGCTTTTACCGGCACAACATAGCGCCCGTTTCGCAGCGAAACCACAGCATCCTGCAAAAATTTGTTCGTAGTACTGTTTTTCAGAATTCCTTCCAGCTTATCACGAATGGAATTTTCCTGCTGGCGGATCTTGCGGCGCAGATCGGCCAATGTGTTGCTGGCAGAGTCAGCCATTTCATCGGCAGAAAGGATGGAATCACTGATGGTTTTTTCCAGATACGGCTGCGGTGCCAGCGCATAGAAAAGATCATCCACCGGCAAAAGGTCGTGCTCTGTCAGGCCATACCATTGCTGCAGGCCCGCAAAGTTGCGCAGTGCGCCCGCCACCATGAGCAGATCGTTCATGGAAAGCACTCCGCCCTTTACGGCATGGATCACAATGCTTTTTACATTTTCCACGCCTCCGAAACGAGGGCTGCCGTTTTTAATCAGCAGGCTGTTTACGGCATTGGTTTGCGCAAGAGCATAGCGCACTTCATCGGCATCCAGCATGGGCTGTTCGTTTAAAAGCAGCTGCTTTGCCTCACGGCATACGCAATATTCCGCAGCGCGCGCTATGATTTTTTCCAGTTCAAGATTTTTCAGATAAGATTGGTCCATTGTATTCCTCGTTATGTATCCTATTAAAGAAAGCGGCTGTTACGGCATGACTGTGTGCAGAAATTCCAAGCTTCGCAGCGGCTTTTCGGCGTGGTTCATGGCATACTGCTCGGAAACCTTGCTTAAAAGAGCCATGCTGGCCGGGGCAAGCGAATATTGAAACAGCTTTTTATCTTCGGTCAGGCAGATATATCGCAGTGCACTCAAAGCGCCGCCGTCCAGATTGACAGGGCGGCCTGCTTTGGCGGCGCATTCCCGGCACAGCAGGCCGCCGTCCTGCACATCCAGATAAAAATCCATGCCGTCATACCGGCCGCAGGCTTTGCAGCACACAAGATCCGGCATATAACCGCCTTGGGCGAGAAAACGCAGCTCGAACACAGCCTTCACCTGAGAAAGCGGCTTTTTGCCTTCGGAGATCACATACAGGCAGTTCAGCAAAAGGCGCAGCTGTGCCCCGGCTTCGGCCGGGGCGGGCGGAATGGTTGTGACCAGCTCGGCCAGATACATGGCAAGGCTCATGCCTTCAATGCTGGAAGAAAGGCCGTAAAACTTTTTCTGCGGTGCGGCTTCCTCCAAAAACCATGTGCTGCGGCCCGGTGTGAGCGTGAATTCAGAATAGCAAAAAAGCCCGCAGCCGCTGAACAGCTTGTTCTTGAGCCGCAGGCTTCCCCGTGCGGAGGCCGATATCACTCCCAGATCGGGTGTAAGGATGGTTAATATCCGGTCAGCCTCGCCCACTTTCACTTCGCGAAGCACCAATCCGGTTGTTACCGTCTGCACGGTTTTCACCTGCCTTTTCGCTTTGGCCCGTATGATCCTGGCTGCTTTTATAACGCAGATAGCCGCTCACACTGCCAGAAGATTCAAAATCCTGCCAAAGATCGCTTTCATTCATTACATGGGGCTCCTTTCCTGCCAGATACGGCCTGCTGTGGTTACTATACCCGCCGGGCGGGATAGTTATGCACAGGCAAGCTGTTATCCGCAGAAAAAGCCCTGTTTTTTTTACGGTTTGGTAAAGCCGAAATCATTCAAAAGGAAGTCACTGTCGCGCCAGTCCTCTTTCACCTTTACCCAGCATTGCAGATTCACGCGGGCATCCAAAAATTCCTCGCACTCCACACGGGCCTGACTGGCGATTTTTTTCAGCATAGCGCCGCCCTTGCCAATCACCATGCCCTTATGGCTTTTACGCTCACAATAGATATTCACATCGATATCGATGATATTTTTATCCGGGCGCTCTTTGAAGCGTTCCACCGTGACTGCAATGCCGTGGGGGATCTCATCACGCAGATTGAGCAGGGCTTTTTCGCGGATGATCTCACTCACAAGCGCTTTTTCCGGCATATCGGTGTAGGCATCGTCCGGGAAATAGTGCGGGCCTTCCACCTTGTATTGCTCCAGTTCATCAAACAGCGATTCGCAGCCTTCGTCGGCTTTCACCGAAATGGCGCGCACCTCACTAAACACACCCAGCGCCTCCAGCTCGGCTTTACGGGCCTGCAGATCGGCAGGGTCCTTGAGCGTATCCGTTTTATTGATGATCGCAATGGCCGGAGAGCCCTTCAATGCCCGGATCAGGCTTTGTTCGCTTTCGTTCAGTTCTCCGTAAGGCTCAAACAGCATCAGGGTCACATCCACATCGGCCAAAGAATCCGATGCGGTTTTATCCATGCGGCCGCCCAGCTTGGTGCGTGCCTTGTGTACGCCGGGGGTATCCAGCAGCACATACTGCACCGCGCCGCGCGTGACAACGCCGGTTATCCGGGTGCGTGTGGTTTGGGGCTTATTGGTTACAATGGCCACCTTTTCGCCCACCAAGCGATTGGTAAGACTGCTTTTGCCCACATTCGGGCGGCCCACCAACGCCACAAAAACAGAATAGGTATCGTAAGATGTATTCAAAAGTATTTCCTCGTTTATCTTTTTATTGCCCGGTCAAATTTCGTCTACTGTATAGGAAACCGTGCGGGGCAAACCAAGCTGGATCAGCACAGCCTCCTCTTTCTCGCGCATACGCACGGCCTCGAGCCCACCCTGCTCATGGTCGTATCCCAGCAAATGCAGCATGGAATGCACCGTTAAAAACGCCACCTCACGCTGCAGCGGATGGCCGTAAAGCTCGGCCTGTTCCACCGCACGCTCCATGCTGATCACCACATCGCCCAGCATCTTGCAGCCGGTTTCCGGGTCGATGTCATACACACCGTCCTGCCCCAAAGGAAAGCTGAGAACATCGGTGGGCATGGGCTTATTGCGGTATTCGTTGTTCAGCTCGGCAATACGCGCATTATCCACAAAGGTCACGCTTATTTCAGCGTTTCCTTCAAAACCTTCATATTTGAGCACCGCGTTGCAGGCACGGCGAATGAGAATGCGCATTCCCGAAGGCACCTTGACGGCTTTCTGCTGATTACTGATAAGAACTTTGTTGGACATAATGGTTTCTCCTTTCGTATATTTCCGTTTTTTCGTATTTACTTTTCTTTTAGTTCAGGCATCTGTGTACGATCCGCACTTGGTATCAGCGGCTTTCCTTTGCCTCAGCGGCACGCTCTGCTGTGCTGCCTGCCAGTTTTGCCTGTGCCGCGCGGTCATAAGCACGCACGATCTCCTGCACAAGACGATGGCGAACCACATCTTTTTCAGAGAAATGGATCTGCGCAATGCCCTCGATGCCCTTTAAGATCTTCAGCGCATCCACAAGGCCGCTGCGGGCTTTATCTGGCAGATCGATCTGGGTCACATCGCCGGTCACCACGACTTTACTGCCATTGCCCATGCGGGTGAGGAACATTTTCATCTGCTCAGGGCTGGTATTCTGTGCTTCATCCAGAATGATAAACGCATCATCCAGCGTTCGGCCGCGCATATAGGCCAGCGGTGCAACCTCGATGCACTGCTTTTCCAGCAGCTTCTGAAAGGTTTCTGCCCCCAGCATATCATACAGGCCATCGTACAGCGGGCGCAGATAAGGGTCGACCTTGGTTTGCAGATCACCCGGCAGAAATCCCAGCTTTTCACCCGCCTCCACTGCAGGGCGCGTGAGGATAATGCGGCTCACATCCTTGCTTTTAAATGCTTTTACCGCCATTGCAACCGCCAGATAGGTTTTGCCCGTGCCCGCCGGGCCAACGCCAAATGTGATGGAATGGTCACGGATCGCGCGCAGATATTCTTTTTGGCCCAATGTTTTGGGGCGAACCGGGCGGCCCTTGGCGGTGACCGCCACAAAATCCTCAGTAAGCTCCTGCACACGCTTTTCTTCGCCTGCGCGGGCAAGGCTGATGCAATATCGAACGGTTTGTTCCTCCAGCGGGGTATGGTTTTGCAAAAGCGTAAGCATACCGTCAATCGCCTGCGCCGCGCCGGTCACGCCTTCCGGTTCGCCCACCAGTTTCAGCTGTGACCCACGGCACACCGCCGTTACATGAAATTCGTTTTCCAGCATACGGATATTCTGATCGCAGTTGCCAAAAATCGCCACTGCCAGCTCCATGCTGTCCAATTCTACAACTCGTTCTGCCAAATCTGCGCCTCCTGTGCATTCAGCCTTTTTCACCTATGGTTTGTGTTTATTATATCACTAAAATTTTCAGAAGGAAACTGTGAATATTGACTAAAATTTTCGTTCGTTTATGATGCCCCGGCACGAACCGCAATGTTTGCGCGAAAAGTAAAGTGCATCGTACAGGTCAAAACGCCATTCTGCCAGCTTTCCTCTGCCGATCGCGCCGCAATTTGTGCATCCGGAAAATCGCTGTATAGCTGCATAAGGCACGCATATTGGGCAAATTCCCGCGCTGCTTTTTCAGAAAGCGTTCGCTCCTGCATTGTTTTTTCAAGATACCATGTTTCTGTGATCGTGGCCGGAAGTGAAATTGGGCCAAGGCACAGCGCTTCCTGCACAGTTTTGCTTTCAAAGGTTTTAAAATTCGGCTTTCTTTGTGCAAATTGTATGGTTCCAAGTGGGCAGATCAAGCTTTTTTTGCTTGCGATCCTGCCTGTTTTTCCCAAATATTCTTCCCATAGCGGGCGAACAGCCTGATAATCCCGCTGCACAAGGCCGATCACACGCCCCAAAGGCTCTTGCTGCACCGGGGTTCCATCGCGCGCCGGGCGCTCGCCGGAAATCAAAAGCTGCCCCTGTTCCACCTGCTGCCCTGCCGCAATTTGCGCAAAGCCGCTTTCAATATGGGTTTCCACGATCGTGGCATTCGCTGCTGCCACATAAGGCCGATGATCTTTTTGCAGCACCGGCACACTGGGGCGGCCCTCGGTGCGCTCGGCCACAAGGCGGCCCTTATAAAAATTCAGTGCCGTCCAGCCCCAGTTTTCGCTTTGCGAAAGCAGCTCGCGGCGGGCAAGCGCCAGCTTTTGCTCAGTTACCCTCTGCCCCTCACAAAGAGCGCATTCGCTTAAAACTGCGCGTATTTTTTGCTGCTGCTGCGTGGGAACATTCACAAAGCGCACCGCCCACAGATAATTTGCGCTCCACAGCATCAGCCAGCAGAACAGCACAGCACCCAGCACCAGCCCCGGGCGCTGCAGCAGCCAACGCAGGTGAAACCAGCTTCCCCTGCGCGCGATCACCCGCAGGCGTGTGCGGCAGCGGCGGGCCGGTGCGTGAAGGCGCGCGTAATCCGCCGCCGCAATATCTGCCGTAAAGCCTGTATCGTTGGCCTGGATGCTGCACAGCTGCACTTTGTGAGAAATGCACCAGTTCAGCAGCTTTTCCTGCTGGCCGCCTCGGGCCTCGAAGGTGAGCCCGGCAAGCCCGGCACGGCTGAAACACGCGGTTTTTCCCGGCAATTTCATGGCGGTGTCTCCTTTGGGTTTTCCAATAATCCAAATTCTATCCGGCTGATTTTTCCCGCAACAATAAGCCGATGCCCTGCCAGCGATCGGATCATAAGCTCTGTGCCGTACAGGCAGATATTCCATCTTCCTGCACACAGCGATAATCCGCTTGCGGAAAAATCCGTGATTTTTCCGCAGTTTTCAATTTGGATCAGCCCTCCGCACAGAATATGCATTTCGGGCCTGGCATAAAAATTTTGTGGCGGCTGAGAAAACAAGCCGCCTCTTGCATTGAAGTGCTGTTTCATGGGGGCTGCTTCCTCCCTGTGGATTTTCTTCAGCCTGTCTTGCAATATATAGTGAAAGGAGCCGCCGATTATGATTTTTTCCCGCATGAAATTGCTGCTTGCCCCCATGATCTTTCTTGGCATTGCCGGTTGTTTTTGGATTTTTCCCGCCGTGTGCGTGCAGGGCTTTGGCGATGGGCTGCAGCTTTGTGCCCAAAGCCTTTTGCCTGCACTGTTTCCTTTTTTTGTGATCAGTACCCTGCTTTTGGAATCTCCCGCAGCATTCTGGCTGGCCATGCCCTTGCGGCCTCTGTGCCGTTTGCTTGGGCTGCGCAGCGGCAAGGCCCCGCTGCTTTTGCTGTTGGGCTGGTTGGGCGGTTACACCGCATTGGCCGCCGGGCTGGCACAGTGCTGCCAACAGCAGGAGCTTTCGCCAAAAGAAGCCGAGCGGCTGCTGGCCGCCGGAACGGTTTGCAGCCCGGGGTTTACTGCGGCGGTCGGCGGGCTTATGCTGGGGCGGCCGGTTTTGGGTGTAATGCTGTACGCCTGCCACCTGGCGGCCGGGCTGGTGTGCGGGCTGGCTTTGCGCTGGCTCCAGCCCCAAAACGAAAGCTCTTTTTGCGATTCAGCGGCACAGCCTGCACACGCCCCGCAAGGGCTGGCCGGGGCAATCGGCAGCGCTGTGCAAAACAGCCTGCAGGTTTGCGGCAGCGTGGTGTTTTTTCGCATGGTGCTTGCCCTTGGCGATCCAGTACTGTTTACACCCCTGAGCCGGGCCGTTTTGGCCGGCCTTCTGGAGATCAGTTCCGGCTGCCGCAGCTGGGCAACCTTGGCCAGCACGGCTGCTTTGCGAGGCTGCTGCGGCAGCATGAGCATTTTAAGTCTGAGTGTCTGGTGCCAGTTAAAAGCCCTTTCGCACGGGCAGTACTCGCTTGGCGCACTGGCGCTTACACGGCCTTTGCAGCTTGTGCTGAGCCAGATATTTTTATACATTGCCGTGCATATTTTCCCGCAGGATATTTCTGCGGCGGCCTTTGTGAACCGGCCATTCATTGTGTACCGGCGCTTGCCGGGAGATCGCGCCCTGCTGCTGTTTTTGTTCTGCTGTCTTGTGCTGGATTGGCTGGAAAAGGCATCTCTTTACAAAAAAAGCCGGAAGTTTTATAATAAGTAAAACTATTAGAAGGAGGGTTCTGCCCCAAGTGCTTCGTGTAAAAAATACCATTTGCGGTGAAACCATTGCCCCCGCCTGCGAATATTGCGAGCATGGCCGCCGCGCATCTGACAATGTGATGATCCTTTGCACAAAAAAAGGGCTGGTTGCCCCCACTTTCTGCTGCCGGAAATATTTGTATGATCCGCTGCGCCGGGTGCCCCGCCAGCAGCCCAAGCTGCCCAGCTTTTCACCGGAAGATTTTTCGCTGGACTGAAAAAATAGATTTTTCATTGAATATTTTTCATAAAATAAAGCTTGACTTTTTATGCAAAAAGGTCTACTCTTAATAGGTAGTCTTTCGCATTTGTCAAGCTTTTTAATATGGGCCTATAGCTCAGCTGGGAGAGCGTACGGTTCGCATCCGTAAGGTCGTCGGTTCGATCCCGATTAGGTCCACCACTATGCCGCATCGTTTTGGTACGATGCGGCTTTTTAGATTTTATAATGAATGTTGGGGGTCGGGGCAAACCCGATCCCATTTTTTTGCATAAAAAAGGTAGAGCATACCCAAGAAATCCAGTACCTTAAAAGTACCCCCCAATACCGGGTGTCCAGTATTGGGGGGTACATATCCGTCAGTAGAAGCTGCTCTTTTTGTTTGATTGATATGTCAAATTTTATAAACATTCCTTTCGATACACTGTCTTAGAACATTGCAGAATGCCATATCATCATCTACGGCGGCGATTGCGGCGTTGAGCAAAGTTTCCCGATCCGTGTTGCCCCAGTTGATGTGCAAACCATATTCCAGCGCCATGCAGCGAATCAATTCACGAGTGCTGCGGCCATTTCCCTCACGGAATGGATGGATGATATTCAATTCTGCCATCGTTTGCGACAGATTTTGAATTTGCTTTTCTTCATCTTGTTCGGCAAGCAGTTTCTTGGAGTGAATATTTTTGAACACACGCTCCAATTCACGGTCGATCAGATCCGGCGGATAGAACATCGTGTCGCCCTTGCTGATTTGCTCCTTACGGATGTGCCCTGCAAACGGGTACACATCCTCAAAAAGGAAGCGGTGAATCCGAAACAGGTGAGTTTTGGTAAAGCGCCCCTTGATTGGCGTCTGCAGCAGAGCCATCTGTTTTACCGCCGTAAATTCTTCTTCGGCCTGTTTAAGCTCTGCTTTGTCATGGATGTCCAACTTATTGATCAGAACATCCGTATCCGGGTAACAGTACATGGATTGCACCGTAGTGTAGACCTCATACTTTGAGAACATAATCAGCCCTTCTTTGCGTACTTTGCACGCAGTTCATTGATGATCTGCTGATAGCTTGCCTGACCGCTGCCAATGCGGTCAAGATTGCTGCGTGTGTCCTTGCTGATCGTCATGCCTTCAATGGCGAAGGTTCCGCACACATTGCGAAGGTTGCTCTTATGCTGGGCAGGAGTAGTGTACTTGACGCTCATGGCCTGGCCTCCTTTTGATTTACATGAAGCTATAGAAACTATATAAAGTTTATCGTGTATGTGTCCTATTGTCAATCTATAACTTGCTGCCGGGAAAGGTCGGTCAGGTTATGCTTATACTGTTGCAAAAAAGCACCCGGCCAGTATTACCAGCCGGGTGCTTAATTACTTCTTCGGAGTCATGACCTTTTCCCTTTATATATTTATCCGGGTTAATCTATCAAAGATTCATCGGACCTAAACCTCCAACCAAGGGAGTAAGATTATCGTATGAATATCGCTAGATCTCTTTCTTGATCATTACCTCTCTTATAAATGGGATGACATTCGGACTTAAAGCAAGTCTAATCAGTACATTGGACTGTCCCTTTCAATCATAAGGAAGAATTCGGACTTCTCGGGGATACTCTCATATCACTCGCCTCCGATTCCATTGATGTGTCTGGGGCTTCGATGCGATGCAGGCATTCGATTTGCGATGTTCCGATTGCCCTGCTGCCTCGCGTTGTATTTTATGCGAAATATGTTCGCTTCCATCAGCTATGCAATTCGGTTCAGTGCTTTTTGAATGCCTGCGCAAGCTGTGCAGGTTCCAGTTCAACCATAAAAGTCTTGCGCTCCTTTCATTCAGCTGCGGCCCTTCCTGTGGAAAGGATCTTATGTGCTTTCCCGGTTTTATGTGGCCTTTGCTTTTCTATGGCTTTATTATAGCTTTGCACCGGGCTTTTGTCTATTCGCAAAAGGTATATAAATATCGTATAATTTTCGTAAAAAATTCCTCTTGAACCGGGCCGTGCAAATGCGCTATAATATAAATGTTGGGCACACTGAAACCAGTCTTGCAGGGCTTTTGATAACGCTGCAAACCGGATGACTTTATGCAAAGCCATCCGGTTTGGTGTTTTTTCTGTGCTGCCTATAAATTACCAGAAAGCCAGCGCAGTCTGATATGCCCCCTATATAGCGAACCGTGCCATAACACACGGAAAGCTATATAGGGGGCATTTTTGCATGAGAGAAAAAATATCGCAAACTGATAATCTTATTTGCCCGGTTCAGCCGATTTTTCCATTGGGGCCGGGGCCGGAGAAGGTGCAGCTGTCTCCTCACGGCTGCAGAACACCGCCGTGCGGGTTTTGCCGCTCATGGTGCAGGTGTAGAGAACGAGAGCGTACCCACTATTCTGCACCGCGTCTACCTGGTTGGGGTCCAGCGTTTCAATTTTTGCAACGCGGTAGGTGTTGAGGATACCATCCATGTCCGTAAAGGTGACAGTATCCCCTGCCGACAGGTTTTTCAGATAGCCAAAATGCCTTTTGTAATTGTGCCCGGCGATCACAAGATCGTCTGTGCGGGAAGACCCAAATTGACGGCAGGGTGCAAGCTTCAGCCGGTTATAATCCCATTCAGACATAACCGGCAGTTTTAACCCCAGCACAGGGATTTCGATATAGCCCGCATATTCATAGCCATCCAGCATCGCGCCCGATATCTGCGAGTCAGGCGCCGCAGACGAATCATCCCCCGGCTGCTTGCCGGTGTCAGCTGCTTTTCTCTTGTTCATTTCAATAACCGCCTCAACGTTTTCCAGCAGGCTCTCGGCTTCCTGACCGGCTTTTGCGTCTTCCTGACAGTTATAAAAGAACAGGAGCAGTGCTGAAAGAATCAGCACTGCTCCTACTGCTACAATAGCAATGCCTATTTTTTTAGGCATTATTTTTTCTCTTTTTTCTTCACCAGAATTGCCCCGCCGAGAGAAACAAGGACAAGTCCTGCGCCGCCAAGCACCCAGATGGGCCAGTTGAGCTGACCGGTCTGGATCAGGCAGCGGGTATTGGTGATGCGGAGAACATTACCGGAAAGGCTGTAAGACGGAACATAGCCATAGGGAATGCTGGTTTCAATCGCCTGCCAGTTTCCGTAGGCATTCGGGTCATGCCAAACGTAAGTCCAGTTGTTCCATTCACCCAAGCGTACCGTTTCACAGACATCATTGCCGTTATAAAGCGTGACGGTTACGGAATCCGGGCGATCCTTGCTATTATCGCCGCTCCACACCTTGTGGACAACGATATCCAACGGATAGGTAGAATCCGGCTCGGGGGTGGTGGGGTTATGCTTGGACGATTCCTTCTTTGTGTTGGTGATGGTCGTCTGCGTGCCTTCCGTGCTGTAGCTGACGTTGTATCCGGAGGGAACCTCTGCTTCCTCGACAGTCCACGTATGGCCTTCCACCAGACGGTCAAAGGTGAATGCCCAGCCGTTTTCGGCGTTCAGCACCTGAGATTTTTCCACCTTGCCGTCTTTCAGCAGATTCACGGTGATGCTGTCATTGGAATGGTTTGCATTGCCGTCAGACCAGACCTTGCGAACGGAAAGCTGGCTTTCGTTATATGCCTCCACATGGAAGATCCAGTCCACTTCACCCACGCGATTTGCGTACTTGTTGTCCAAATCGATGGGTACGCTCAGCTCAATTTTCAGCTTGCCGGTTTCGCCGGTGCGGAAGGTGCCAAGAAGCGTATTGCTTTGCAGGCCGCCCAACTGGTCAGGAGAAGCTTCATAGATCAGCTCTGTGCCGTTCCATACCTTCATGGAAAGCTTGGAAAGGAAATCCGTCATGGTGGCGAGGGTCTCCCCCTCCTCCTTCACCGTGGGGCTGAGCGGATTTTCCTTTTCGTCATGCGCTTCGGCCCTCATGTAGAGGTTCACGAAATCGCAGTCGGTTGCGGAGTTGGTGAAGGTGATGGTCTCCTCCACTTTATCGCCGGGCATAACGTTTTTGAAGTTTCCGAACAGGTCGCTTATGGTGTAGTCGCTGCCGGGCTTAAAATCAAAACCTTCCTTTTGCCCTTTAAACGTGATGGAGGGAGACTCTGCAAAGGCCGTTACCGACATGCTCAACACTGCGAGCAGCATCAGCACAAGGGATGCGATTGCTTTAAATGACTTTTTCATGATCTCCACCCCCTTAGTTCTGCGGCGGCACAATCAAGTTGCCGTTTGTATCGATCGAAAGGCCCCAAGCGGCCTTGACAGCAGCTTCCGGAACGCTCTGGATGGCCTCGGCCATCACATCAATGGCCTGCTTACCGCCATCCGTATCACCGTAAGAGCCAACCAGCGTCATGCTGTCGGTCAGGTTGGTTACAGGCGTACTGCCTGCCGCCACCGGCAGCGTATAATAGTAATAGCCTTTGTATTCTACCCAGTTGGCGCCGCGGGTGAAGGAAGGAAGCTCTGCCGTGCCGCCGATGTGCTCGCCTTTGTCGTTTGTGCGGTAAGTCACCAGCTTGACGCGGATAAAAGCAGCAATATCGCCGGTGTTCTTCACATTCACGTCGCTCTTAACTGTTCCATTGAACTCCTCCTGCACTTCGCAGGCCACCTTGGAGGGAGTGAATGTGTTTGTGATGGGCGCGCTTTCTGTGCTGAGCCATGCAACGGTGCCGCCGATGGCCAGCGCAAGAAGGAGAACGGTCGCCATTACTATGGCCGTCACACGGCCAGTCCGAAGCGTTTTTTCGTTTGCCGGGGCTGCCGCCTCCTCGCGGTGCTTGTCTTCATATTTGCCTTTATACATTTTCATTCCCTCCTTCCTTAGTTACTCGAGTTACTCTTGCCGAAGATGTTACGATGGACCTCGCTGAAGCCGTTCAGCCAGTGATAGTTGTTCTGCGTGTTGTTGCAGGTGATTCTGCCGGTGGGGGTCTGTGCCGTCAGTTCAGCACCACTGCCGTTATTGGCAGTATAGCGCCAGCTCCAGCCGGTGTTCTCTTCGATGGTGTAAGTACCAACGGGCAGCTCATAGAGGGTTGCGGTGTCGTTGCCCCAGATGGTCACTTCGGAATACTTATTGCCATTGCCATCCTTGTAGACATCGAACACGTAGGACTCATCATTTGCGCCGCCCTGCTTTGTAATGTTCAGCGTGCAGGTCTTGACGTGGATCAGGAATGCGGGATCGCCGGGCGTTGTCGTGGGGTCTGTCCAGCTGCAGCCAGCCTCGGTGCATTTTTCATGCACGAACCTGGTATACTGGTTCACAGCGTCATCGCCGATCTTGACCGTGGCCGAAACGGGAACATCCTGCTTGGTGTACTTGCCGTTATCGGTCTTGCCAGCCTTCGGCGTGTAGGTGATACCCAGCGTCGGCTTTTCACCGAGCATTTTGCTGGGATCAGCCTCTGTGCCATTATGCATCCACTTTTCCGAGACCTTGTTGCCGCTGTAATCGTTCTTTTCGGGAACTGCCGCACCGTAGTAGGCGGTGGAATCCTTGAACGTCAGCTCCGGCTTAAACACGTTGATGTTGGCGTTTGCGTTGTTGCTTTGTTCAGTTGCTGCGAGCCCCTTTTCGTCGGTAGAAGTACCCTTTGTTGTGGGCGCTACAGTAACTTCAACGGTGTAAGTCTTGTCGTCGGTCAGGTTTTTCAGGCTATCAGCCGAAATCTCATGGCCGTCTTTGTCCTTGACCGCAACAGTGATATTGACGTATTTCGTCTGCCAAGGCTCAAGGCCGTAAGGCTTAGTGGCATCATTTGCCTTGCTGAGATCAAGTTTGACATCGCCGACCTTGACCGTCGCGCCGTTCTTGAGTTGATCGGAGGTGACTTCGCCCTTGAGGTAGACATTCTTGTCCTCGGCCGTGACGGTCACATCCTTGATAGGGACGTTGACGGTGGGTCTATCAAAGGTCAGGAGCGGATTCTCAGCAGAACCGTTCTCGTAGATCCCGGCACTGGTGTTGGTGTACACTTCGTTGCCGCCGAGGAAGCCCGCCTTCGGCTCGACATTGAAGCTGATAACCAGCTTATTGCCACGAGACTTGGTGCCCTGCGCATCCGTTTCGGTGCCGCACCAGTTTTCCGAGAAGTTAAAGCCGGTTACGCTGACCTGGTCGCCATTGATGGTTGCTTTTGCGCCCATTGCATCGATGTTTTGACTCCATGTGTAGTCGCCGTTCGAGTCCTTGCCGGTGCATTTATAGGTATCGATCCGAATGTCGTCTTTCGTTGCCCCCTTCGGCAGCGTGAAGTAGGGAGAAATAATGTCCTTCACAACGGTCTCGCTGCCAAGCGTTGTGGACGAGCCGCCGATGTTGCTGGAAATCTGCTTGAAGATGCTGTTCAGAGAAGCCGCATCACCGGCAGAAAGGTAGTAGCTGGGCTGTTGGGGGGTTCCGTTGTTGGAAGAAACTTTCTGCATGAACCAGTTACATGCAGCAGACATTTCTGCTTCTGTATAGTTATGCGCCAAAAAGTTATCATAGTAATCTTTATCTGGCTCTTCTCCTGCGATGCTTGCGTCAGCACCGGAGAAAATGCCTATGGAATACACGGTAGTTCCCCCGTCTTTGATTGCGTTTGCAGTCGTAATTGCATTGTTGGCAACGGTCCTTTCGAATCCGTTGGAACTTGTCGGAGAACCATCTGTAAAGACAATCACCACACGGTTGCGCTTGCCTTGGGTAACGGGGTTGGCGTCCAGAATGCCCTGTGCCATTGTAAGGCCGAGGTCTGTTCTTGTTGCACCGCTTGCTGTTAACGCATCAATGGACGCTGTCACGTTACTCTTTCCAGCGGGTCTGCTCATGTCCTGAAGTGCCGTTCCATATACCCCGGCAGCATCAGTTGGATACCGATTCAGTGCTTTTCCGATAAATACGCCGGTATTATAGCCGTAGCGACTGTCAGTGTCCGCATATCCTACAACGGCAATGCGATGATCGATATTATCGACGGCGTTATTGATATCACCGTCCGCGCCTGCTGCCTTTTTCGCGACGGCCTCGGCAAACGTAGTTGCCGCGGTTTTCAGAGCGGCAATGCGTGTGCCGCCGCCGCTGGTATTTGTTACTTTCTCATAAAGCGTCGGAGAAAAAACAGTTTCCGCACCCTCAGACGGCGTTCCGATCGTCTGCACAGTTCCATTGGAATCCGTGTAGGTGTAGGTATAAGTATAATCGGCAGCAGCGAGATAAATCACATCTCCCTCGATGCCTGTAAACTTTGGGGATTTATTAAGCCCCTTCATGCTTGCTATCTGTGTGCCATTCGGAAGCGTATAAGTGTACGTTCCATTAGCGTTATCACGATTAACAGTGACCGTTACATACTCGCCATTTACCCGCGCATAAAGATTTTTCCGATTGTTCCAGTAGTTTGTTGCTCCACCAGATGTCGAGTTATTCTTACCATTTGTAATCGGCGTGTAACTGAGTTTTTCCTGCCTTGCTACAGAAACCGAAACATAACTGCCGTCAGGCAACTGGTGCCAGAGATTGCCGCTGCCGCCGTTGTGCCGGTAATCGTAGTAGTCTTGGTTTCTTGTGTGGTAGGTAGTCCCAGCCCAGCTCTGTTCATCTTTATATTGACTAAACGAAACCGTACCCATATCTTCACCCATGGAGCCGGACTGGTCCAGCACCAGAACGATATCCGTAGGAACGTCCGTGGTTTGCGTGGTCTTTTCGCCGGTGGCAAAGGCTTCCAGCGTGATGGTGTAAGTGCCATCACCGTTGGCTGTCGCCGTTTTGCTGATCTTCATGCCGTTTTCGCCGCTGCCGGGCTTAGTTTCCCCTTCCGCATAGGCTGTCGTGCCGGGCGCAATCAGTGTGCAGAAAAGCGACAGGCTCAAAAGCAGCGATAGAATCTTTGTTTTTTTCATACTCTGCCTCCTTCTTATCTGTGCCCGTCCGTAACAGGATCGCCAAACGGCGCAACATTGGTATAATTCACCGTCCGGTAAACGATCTCGCTGGGAACGGTCTCCTCACTGCTTTCTTTAATGACAATCTCAGGGGCAGGAGCAGGCTCCAGCGCTTCGATTTTGGTGTTGATTTTCGCGTTCTGCTCATCCGTCAGAGCATTGATCGTCTCATCCGACGCTTCGTCAAATGCAGCCTCCATCTCTTCCAGCGTGGTGCAGGCCATGATTTTGTTGAACAGATGGCAGGGGCATTTGCACTCTGCATCGGTGCAGTCATCGGAGCAGGTATCGATATGAGAGGGAGCTGCGGGCTTTTCAGGGGCGACGTAGAGGGGGCAGCCTTCCTTGTGCGCCTCGCCCTCGGCGGGTTTGGGGTCACAGGTGCAGGTCTTTTCCGCTTCCGCGGGCTGTTTGGGGGCAGCATACAGAGGGCAGCCTTCCTTGTGTGCCTCGCCCTCGGCGGGTGCGGGGTCACAGGTGCAGGTTTTTTCCTCTTCTGCGGGCTGCTCGGGGGCAACGTAGAGGGGGCAGCCCTCTTTGTGTGCCTCACCCTCGGCGGGTGCAGGGTCACAGGTGCAGGTTTGGGCCGGTTCCTCAGCCGGGGTTTCATCCAGCACTACTGTTTCTTCCGAAGCCGGGGCTTCCGCAGCATCCGGCGCCGGGGTTTCGGCGGAAACCTCGACTGTGCCGCTGCCGGAGGCTTCATCGGCAGAAAGCGCCAGCGTGCCGGGAAGCACTGTTCCGATCATCAGCGCAAGGCTGATCAGCAGTGCGATTCCTTTTTTGATTTTCATAGCGCTGCCTCCTTACGAATTGGGCCAACCCTGGGCGGCCGTAGCGGCATCGCCGTTGTTGGCAGTCTGCACGGCCTGGGCAGAAACATCCACCGATACCGTGGCGTGCTGATACTCGTTGCCCATGCTGGCATCGAAGGTTACCGCCGTGAAGATGGGTTCGGTGACTGCATTGGGCTGCAAGGCTTGATTATAATAGTAATATCCGTCTTGGCCCAGCGTCCAGTCCGTCTGATTCAGGTCCAACTCCACCAGATCGGCATCCGGCGTACCATTGCCCTGAAGCTTGATGTTCTTTTCCACTTTCACCCGTACCCATGCAGCAGACGCGCCGGTGTTTTTGATCTCCGCGATTTTGGTGGCGCTCATGCTCGGCATGATGCCCTCCAAATTCTCAAACGGCGTTTGTTTTTCTTTGTCTGCCCATTCCTGCACGGCGATCTTCACGCCGCCGGTGGTGATGACATTGTGCGCCCTATCCTCATGGGTAAAGAACGCAAGGGTTCCTGTGGTAAGCGTGGCGATGCAGATCGCCAGCACCGACAGAATCAAGAGTTTTCGCTTCATAGTCATGCTCCTCTCAAACTGGTATTGCCATATCCCCCCTATGGGATATGAAAACGGGTTTTTATGATCGTGCAGAGCCACAGAGAAAATGCCGTAATGGCCATGCGGCCATGCGGAAGCATCCGATTGCCCCGAATGCTCCTGTATGGCCTGCCCCCCGAAGGGAGCAGACCATGTTAAGTATTTGGTGTTTTTTCCGCGCCCGCGCGCAGGGGGTTAGTTAGGGGTTCACGTTTGCCCACGCTTCGGCAGGGGTAAACTCCTTATCAGCGTTCTTATGGAGCTGAGAGGCGTAAGCCGTGATGGTCAGGGTGGGGTAAGTATTCTGCGTAAGAGCGTTCATCTTATCTTTGGTAACATCACCCCTAACAGTGACCTGATTGCCCTGCAGAACGTTGTAGTCTGTGCCGATCTGATTGCCCTCAACAGTACGGTAGTAGACCGTATCAGTGATACCTTCACCTGTGAGCTGCGTCCAGCCTTCAGCGATAGTATACTCAAGGTAGGTATCAAAGTTCGCGGACTTATCCAGCTTCACAAACAGGAAGCACTCTTCGGAATTTGCCAGAACCGTTACCTTGGGGTCTTTCTTGATGGCGTAGCCCGGAATCATTTTGAATTCCTTGCCGCCCGTGACGGGAGTGCCTTCCGTTTCCTCAAGCTTCACCTTGATATCGCTGGTGGTAAAGGTATTCGTTACCGTATCAGACTTCGCGGTCAGCCATGCCAGTGTACCGGCAACAGCGCTGACAACCATCAGAGCCAGTGCCAGCACCAGTGCCAAACCTTTCTTCCTCATGTCATTTTCATCCTTTCCTGATGTTTTTGCAGGAGGGGGGATCTATTCGGCCTTAGCCGGACAGAACAAGATTATGCGCCAGCTTAGTTGAAAGCGGCAGCAGTCCAGATTTCAGCGGCAGTCTTGGTTTCAAAGCCGTCCTTCTGAACAGCGTAGGCAGTAACCGTGATGTTCGCATCCTTGTAACCTTCCAGCGTGTCGTTGTCGACGGTGGAGCCATCAATGGTGATGTTATCGAAGACAGGGATAGTTGCGCCTTTCGTAACGACGGCCGGCTTGTCAGTCTTGCCGACATACACATAAACGTTGCCTTCCACGAGCATCCATCCCTTAGTGGCCATCTGGCTTGCAACGGTGGTAGAGCCTGCCTTTTCAATACCGGCAATCCCATTTTCAACCTTGACGAACAGGAAGCAGTCTTCGCTGTCGGCACCCACATGGATGGCGGGGTCCTTGGTGTACGTTTGGCCGGGCAGCAGCTTGTAGCTATTGCGCGTGTCACGATCAGCGTTCGGCGTGCTATCGTCGACATCTTGTTCGTCCATGGTGATTGCTACGGAGCCGACAGTAAAGGTGTTGGTGACCTGATCGTTATCGGTCAGGTACGCCATGGTTCCGAACACTGAGGCGGTAACAAGCGACACCGCACAGAGGGCCAGAAGCAAAGCCTTGTTTTTTGTTTTCATCTTGAAAACCTCCTATAAAAATTTTTATATAGGCAGCCTTGCGGCTTTACCTTAACATGAATGCGGGGCGCTCACTGGGCGTTCCGCTCTGTTTTCCGCTTGATCCGCTTTTGCCGAAGCACTTCTGCGGCAGCTTTGTTCAAGCGGCCTGCCTTTGCGGGCTGACGAATGGCTTTCCCTCGCCGTCCGTGAGCAGGTTGTGGGTTTTTCAGTGAATCTCATGGGTCAGGCTTTTCATCGGCGGGTTCCTGCGGGGCGGCATCGGCCGCCGCCTTGTGCGCTGCGGCATGAGCGCCCTTCCTGCGCCGATAATACTTTTTCTTTTTGCTCTCGTTTTTGTCATCCTCGTCCGCAAAAATATCGGGGATGAACACAAGCAGCAAAAGCACAGCACCGGCAGAGATGGCAATGTACATTCCGGGCGGGTGCTGGATATAATTGGCAACATAGCCAAGATACGGAATAGAAAAGATGGGCGTGCCAATTACATTTTTATAATGTACAAGAGAGCCGTCCTCGGCTTCGTTGGCATCGCCCTTTGTGCGGAAGCGGATCACCGTGGGGTCGTCTTCGTCCGGCACAATGCCCACGACCCGGTGGGTGGCAACGGTGTTTTCGTCCAGCATAAAGGTGATGGGCTGCCCCTCTTGTATGGTGTAGGGGTCTACCTTTTTTACATAGATCAGCGATCCGGTGTGATAGGTGGGCTCCATAGAGCCGGACAGCACCGTGAACACCTGCAGCCCGACGATGCGCGCGCCAACAAGAAGCAGCGCCAGAATCACCACCAGTGCAACCAGGATATTGCTGATGGTATTCCAGATTTTTCTGAGCGAATGATTCATAAAGCTTTTTACTTTTCCTCTTCCTCTAAAACTTCGGCTTTGACGTTCGACACAACAAAGCTATAGGTTTGCTCAAATGCCCATGCAGTCGTTTCTTCGCTGTTTTCCATCTCGCCGTTCAAAACTCTGGCGGCGAAGAACAGCATCGTAGAGAAGACCTGATGCACAAGTATTTCCATATAGGTTGCGGATGTTCCGGGCTTGAAGCACTTGCCTGCCCTTTCGATCAGCGTCTGGTAACACGCAAGATGCGTTTCGTATGCATGGGCACGGCAGCTGGCGGAGTAATAGTATCGAATGTAGAAAATGCAATCGTCCGGCTTTTCCAGAATAAAGCTCCAGCTTTTTTTCCAGAGGATATATAGCCGCTCTTCCCACGAAAGCCCCGGCGTGTGCATCACGGGAAGCGTTTTTTGCAAAAGATCGACAAAGTTTACGTCTTCCATGTGAAACGCAGCGCTGAGCAGCTCATCTTTGCCGGAAAAACACTTATAAATGTATGCCTCGTTCAGCTTTGCTTCGGCCGCAATGGCCTTGGTGGTGGTTTTCTCCATGCCATCCCGCGCCACAACGCGAACCGCGCTTTCAATGAATACCTGCCGCATCTCTTGTACTTCCAACTGCACACCTCTTTTTTGAAAATAAGTGGATACTTATCACGTTCGCTAAAAAATAAGTGAATGCTTATCACGCCTGTTAAAAAATAAGCGGATACTTATCACGCTCGGAAAAAGAATGCAGACCCTCGGCACGCACCGATCCATCTGCTGGTTTTGGCAAAAAGCCCAAAAAGTATCGTGAAGTTCATCACTCCATGAGCTTTATGCGTTGTTTAATTGAATTGTATCACCAAATTCTGGAAAAATCAATAGGAAGAAGCGAAACCCAGACCGTTTTAGAAAAGAAATCAAATCGAGGCGCGCGTGTGAGCCTGCAAATATGCGCCCGATTTCTGCTGCCGACGCCTTTGGCTGGCGGTTTATCGCAGTCAAAGGCGCCGTGCGTCATCTGTGTTATACGCACGAAAAAACGCAGGTATTCCAGTGTTTTGCCGCCTTGGATGGGGTGATTGAACAGATTTGGAGATAAAATTGCTCCGAAAATGCAAAAAAGGCACTGTTTTTGCTGATCTGGCAAGATCAACAAGACAGTGTCTTAAAGTTTGTGTATTATTTTTTATGAAATTTTTGAATTTTATCTGAAAATAAGCCGCAAAGGGCCTTTCTTATATCCCCCATCGGCTTAAAATCCGAAAGAAAGCCTGAAAACGGCTATTGGCTTCTTTTGTTCGGATGAAACTCCGGCCGCTGAAAAATGCTTTATAAAAAAGAATGCGCCGAGTAAAACACTCGACGCATTTTTTGGAGGTTCGGACCAGATTTGAACTGGTGAATGAAGGTTTTGCAGACCTTTGCCTTACCACTTGGCCACCGAACCATAATAAGAAGCCCTTTGCAGAACTTCTTTTTTTTGGAGCGGCTGACGAGGCTCGAACTCGCTACCTCCACCTTGGCAAGGTGGCGCTCTACCAGATGAGCTACAGCCGCTTATAAATGGTG
>Ga0129314_1000422_pt1 | contig 45399 bp, 67 predicted proteins | sample O1111metagenome_FD_94431 | JGI IMG/M metagenome (GOLD analysis project Ga0129314, IMG submission 94431) | Orangutan individual fecal microbial communities from fecal samples from Wisconsin, USA - O1111 metagenome | ecosystem: Host-associated > Mammals > Digestive system > Large intestine > Fecal... | reverse complement strand
TTCCCGCCTGGTGCAATGTCGACTTCTTCACTTTTATGCCTTCTGCAATGTTTGCAGCACATCGGACTGGTACTGTGCCGGGATGTCGATTCCGTAAAAGATAGCATCCACGGTCGCCGCTGTACGCTTGGAGTTGATATAAGCCTTCAGGCTGTTGAAATAGGATTCATGCCACGTTTTGTGGGCGGTTGCCGCCTGGATTACCACGGCCATATCCTCCGAGCTGAAATAAATACACGGCTCACCGTCTGCATGGTACGGCACCTGCTGTGCACCGGATGCCATCAATCCAAACAGTGCATTCATGTTCAACTGGTCCTCCACCGTCAGCGAAAAATGGTGGTTTTTCCCATCAGGCAGAGAAACATCAAAGCCAGCCACAATGGCTGCACGGCACGCTTCCGACATAGCCGCAATCTTTCTTTGCTTTACGTCATAGAGAGGCTCCTCGCCTGTTGCAACAGCCCAGTACCGGGAAAAATCTGCGTGTACAGATGCTTCTGCTACCGTCCCAACAAGACGGACTTGAGCCTCCTCGCAAGCCCACCGTTCATTTCCTTCTTCATCCTTATCCTGCGTAATGTTCTTCCGCAGGATAACGTCAGTGCCATTGCTGTGGTGGTAAACTTCCACCTCAGCAGGTCTCTCCACATAATATTCTTTCACGTTCTTGCGCCTCCTTAATTCTCGCCTTGCTTATCATGGATACTGACCGTTTACTGGCTTTCAGTACCCGCTTCACCTCATATTTTTTCCGCATTTGCTGACTGTTCGAGGTTTTCAGCCAGCCAAAATACGATGTAACTTTGTAAGCTCTCCACCAAGGTACATAACCCTTGGTATCAAGATCCCGCTTTGCACGAATGATTTGCCGCCTAAGCCGCACGAAGATTTTCCCACGAACGATGGTATAAGTACGTCGAACGACATACCCAACCATATCAATTCCCGGTGTACGGGCATGGGAGCCTGCTTTCCGGGCGGCATACTGTTTCTTTTCCTCCTCAAAAGATGCAATTCTGGAAATATTCCAGCATCCCTTGATTTCCAAACCAAGCGTTTGCTTACACCATGCCGTTGTTGCTTTAATTGCCCGCCTCAAATTTGACCATTTGCCGAAACATGAAAAATCATCAGCATAGCAGACGATTGCCCAGACCATATTGTGCCGGACACCCCTGCGGCTCTTGTATTGGGAGAGCAGATAGCGTAGCACATACGACATGACATAATTGAAAAGCCATGTCGGAAGATACCCGCCAATCATCAACCGGCCATCCGGGTAATTGGACATACAGGCCGCAACAAACCACAGCAGGGGCTTATTTTTGCCTATATCCCGCCGGAGCAGCATCATCACGCATTCCACCGTAACAGATTGATAGGCGTGGCGAACATCGCATTTTGCTTCATCCAGTTTGTCACAATGAAATTTTTTGCGGAGTATTCTCTCTAGCTGCCTCTTGCCGCCAATTTGGCCCTTGCCGGGGATAGATCCGCATTGGCAAGGCAATAGCTTTGCCCTGAACAGAGGTTCGAGCGCATGGTGAGCCATGTACTCATAAAGCTGTTGCTCTGCTGTTTCTTTGTTCAGGTCTCGGAGTTTCTGACTGATTCCATCCCGCCGCTGAAAACTGAAAACAGGTTGGAGCTGCAAATCCCTGTCCTGGATGCGCCGAGTTAGTTCTTCAGCTATCACATCGATGGCACCCAGAATCTTCATGCAGCTGTTATTACGGATTTCCTCACGCAATTCTGCCCGTGTGATTTTCCCCGTTGCCAGCAGCAACTCCTGGAACTCTTTTTTTCCAAGTTTCCCGGAAAATCCGAGGTGAACCGCTGGGCTGTTGAACTCCACGCTCTCAATGTTTACGGTTTTTGGCTTACAATATGTTTTCATCAAAAACTCCTATCCAGTGTGCATCTGGTTATCCACAACAGCTTTCGGGTTTGGGCATACGCCCTATGCTACTAGCCGCAGAACCGATTCCTTATTCGGCCTCCTCCGGCTATCTCCGATTGAACAGAGCCGTCACCGGCGGTGCTGGTTTCTGGCAATTTTAGCACATAAGCTCCGCAATATATGATACATTGAATTTTATCGCACACTAGATGAAGATAACCAGACGGGGCGCCAACCGCAGCGTTCCAATTACTGTTAGTTGTACCATTATTGGAGTTGCGCGCGGCGAGGCCGGCATTTCCATTATTATTCAGGTTACAGAAACACCAGGCCGCGCGCACGCCCGAAGGCAACGCGCACACGCAAACGCTCGGAGGCTTGTATCATATATCCAGGCTGATGCCGCTCACGGCATCAGCAACGATAATCTACATCACCTATTTGCCGTTTTGGCATTTTCGGTGGATTATAACGTATTCCGTTATAGGGGAAATTTCAAAAAAATTTCCGCCGCAAGCGGCGGAAATAAAGGATTTGTGTTAGTGATGTTCCGTGGCTTCCGTCCTCCATTTCTGGGTAAAGGGGGCTTGCGCCCCCTCTTGCCCCCTTGCGGGGGCAATTCACCCTCATTACCCAGAAATTCCAGACGGGGCGCCAACCGCAGCGTTCCAATAACTGGTAGTAGTACCATAATTGGAGTAGCGCGCGGCGAGGCCGGCATGCCCACTATCATTCAGGTTACAGAAACACCAGGCCGCGCGCACGCCCGAAGCTTGGGGCTGGGCATAGAAACCAGCCTTTACGCCCGTCCCGCTGCCAGCTACGGTGCTGACCTTTGCCGGCCAGAGAACGCCAGAGTCTGCGCCAGTGGCAATATCCTCAATGTATGCCCACTTGTTACCAAAGTCCGCAGCAAAAACCAATGTAAGGTCACTCTGCTTTTCATAGTTGGCGGAAATGGTGCCATTGGTTGTGACCTTGGACTGGTCATGGCAGGTGTAGCAGTTGAACGAGTAGCTACCATCGGCTTCCGTCTCCCACTGCCAGAGCTCGTCGGAGAGAATCAGATAGGCACCGTTTTGGAATTCCGTCCGCTGAATCAAGCCGGGCTCCTTGCCATTGGTACAGTTGATTCTGGAGCCGTCATAGCCAAGCACACCGTCATTCCAGCCGCTTGCATAGGGCACGGAGCTGATATAGGTTCTGCCTGCTACCGTGTCGATAGTTTCGCCAGCAGCAAGCTCGAGGTTGATTGCTTTGTATTTGGTACCACTGATGGTCACGCTTTCGATGCTCTTGATTCGCTTGTGTTTGAACACATTGTACTTGTTCGCACCCCACTGGTCAAAAGTACCGTCCTCTGCAACCAGGCCGATGGCAACGCTGCATCCATCCAGGATTGCGCTGGCATCGGCCTCCGTGACTACGATTCGGGTTGCAGCGGTTTCGGAGACAGCCGCAGGATAGCCCCACAGGTAGGAACTACAGCCTTCAATGGTGCCAGAGTTACCTTTCCGGGCATATTTCAACCAGACCATTGCCAGCTGCCACTTAATCAGATTACCGGCAGCACCGGAATACTGCGGCCCACGCTTCCGCCAGAGGGCGACACCAGCATTATGCGAAGTGAAGTTCAGCGGGGCAAGACCTGTACCAACGGTGGGTTTGCCATCTGCCCCAAGGCCAGCGTAATACTTCGGGTTGGCAATATAAGGGTATACCGTACCATCCTTACCGGTTCCCTGCGGCCAGGTGTGATACCCGGCGCTCTCATGGCAGCGCATTTTCATGTAGTGGTACTGGCTGTCCTTCCATTCTTTCGTCCAGGTATTTTTCTGGAGTACCTGGCAAAGGCCATGCTCACCGGACCGAACATACGACCTGTCATCGATAAACTCCACAGCATTGATGGTGTGGGTGCCGTCTGCATTGCGCTCCATAGCGACCTCCAAGCACCAGAACTGGGGCAGGTATGCAAAATCATCCCGTCCCGCCGTGGCAGCCGTAGATGGAGTGCAGACCAGTCCGACAGAATCATCCGTAATCTCACCAATGGCTGCCGTGGAGGTAGAAAACAAGGGAACTTTAACGCCATGAATGCGTTCATCGTCCAGGACTGTACCAAACCAGCGCATCAAAAGGGACTGGCGTGCTGCCGCTTTATCCGCACTGTCCGCAACTGCCTTTTCCCAGCACAGATGCCACCACTGCCTGAACAGGGCATTCACCTCATCAACGCTTTTTGCGTTGAGCACAAGGTAGTTATAGTGTGCGTCAATCAGCCCGACATTGCCAGAGCCGATGACAGTCGCCATAATATGCTTTTCCTGGCCGATAGCAAGGGAGCTGAGGCTCCCTGCCATGTTCTTGCCGGTTTCGTCCAGGATAATCGGTTTTGTGATTTCAGCCATAGATAATCCTCCTCATCCAATAAAAACTTGACACAGCGCACCATCCACAACACGCAGCCCGATTTCACTGGCAACAGACTGTTCGCCGTCAATCGCACGGTAGTCTACCGTATACCAGACAACATTGCCTGTGGCAAATTTGGCAGTAACTCGTGTCCACAAATACTGCCCCTGGGGCGTTACAGGGCGCTCCTGTAGCCATGCGCCGCCTGGAACAGTTGTGCCGTTTGATGCAATTTGATACGCACTGACGCTGCTATTGACGGTGGGCGGCGTCCCGCGAGATTCCATGCCGGAATCCACATACTTGTCCTGGGACAGACTGTAGATGTACCAGTGACCATTATCCCCGATGTAGGGCGTGCTGACGACAATCGCTGCAGTCTTATCGTAATAGTCCTTCGCACTGGATGCACTTTTTGCAGCTGCTGTGGCGCTCTCCGCAGCGGCGGTTTTGCTGGATTGCGCAGATTCAGCACTCTTTGCAGCAGCTCCCGCACTGGTGGAAGCGTTCGTCTCACTGGTCTTTGAATTGGATTCCGATGTTCCTGCCTTATTGGCACTTGTTTTTGCATCAGATGCAGATTGTTCAGATTGTTTCGCACTCTCCGCTGCATTGGTGGCACTTTTGGCCGCCGCCGTCTTACTGTTTCCGGCATCTGAAGCACTGGATGATGCCTTTGTCGCAGACGATGCAGCACCAGCGGCGCTCTGCGATGCTGAGCTTGCGCTATTCGCCGCCGCTGCTGCCGCAGAACCAGCGGAATTAGCAGCGGAACGTGCAGCTGTAGCACTATCCCCCGCCGCCTTCTGGCTTTCTTCCGCTTTTTTGGCTGCCGCCTCCGCCCGCTCAACATAGGGAACAATGGGTTCAGGCGTGGAAGGGCTTCCAGCATTGGACACTCTGTCTTTGCAGTTTGCCGTCAGCGAAAACGGGATAATCTTCTCGTTGATTTCCACCTGCAAGACATTTGGGCCGGGAACAAAGAATCCTACCGGCGGCACAAGCGTCACCACATTGCCGGAGAACGTGCAGGGCGTTTTATAGGTCTTCCCGGAATATTTCCCTCGTGCAAAAGCGATAACACTAGCACCGCTGGGGATGGTGTAGTCAACCAGTTCCAATTCAATCGGGACTTGGTTGTCCTGCGAGACATCAATCGTTGCACAGGACAGGGCTGTTGCAAAAATTTTAGTTTTGATAACGCTCATTATCTTCCTCCTCGAACGGGAACGGATTACTCGATGGCAATCCCCTCGATAATCGCCCGCTTGTCCAAAATGTCCAGGTAGGCCTTCATCGCCCGCAGCTGTTCACGAAGGATGTTCAGCGGGCAAGTATGCTCCGGGGCGGTGCCGATATGGTAGACCTCAGCCAGTTCAATCTTGTCACAAAAAGCTTTCAGCTTCTCGTGCCGAATCTTGGTCTGGTTGTATTCAGCAACAAACCGTTCGGCGTAGTTATTACTGGTCATGCCTTCAATAGTTTCTTTCAGTTCTTTCATTTTTCCTTGCCCTCCTTCGGCTGTGTACTTACTCTCAATTTCTTTTCATCGGTCAAGGCGGCAATGCCCTTGTCGCAAAGCTGCATACAACCCAGCAGGGTATCCAGGTTGTGCCGCTTGGCTTCCACCTGCACCGTCTCCAGTGCCCCGCTAATCTGGCTGAACAGATACAGGGCGGTATCAAGATTCTTGTTATCCACCAATCAGTTCCTCCGTTTCGTGATTTACAAATTCCCGGCTATCGACATCCTGTCCAACAGCGAAGTTGACATAAAACCGTGGGATGTCATAGGCAATGGCAATGTGGTCTTCCACCTCGGCTCCCTTGCTGCCAAAGAAACCGGGGAGGAAGGCGCACAGGTCAGCTTCTGCCATCAGTCTGACCGTGTCGGAAAAGTAGTCAATCGGTTTCTTCCCGCCGGTTACATCGTAGTCCTCAAAGTAGGAGTCAATGAACTCAGCTTCCGGATAGTAAACCCGGACAACCGCTTTTCCCAGTTCTCGCTCCCGCAGAATTTCCTCCCGGGTCAGCCCCGCCATTTTCTGTGCAATGTAAACTTTCATCCTAGTTCCTTTCATTTTGAAATCAGTGCTGTTACCTCCTGGGTAATAACCTCTGCCGGGGTGAACGTACATTTTCTTCCCATAGCGTACAAGCGCTCTGTTTCGCCACTTTTGATGAACGCCTGACTGTACGATACCGCTGGATGAACAGGGGTAACGTCATAGTCTCCATCTTCGTCTCTTTCATACACATTGGGAACTTCCGCTCCGATGGCGGTATACTGTTCGTCATTTGCGGCATCCCTGGTGAAAAGCGGTGTTCCGTTCATTCCGTTTACGGGGGCACCCAATAGGTTGTACATCTTTCCTTCGTCAACAACAAACAAACCCGCTGCTGCATACGGCTCTCGCAGATTATGCGTTACCTTGCTGCCTCTGCCAACCACATAACTGCCGTTGCCCTGGTAGTAGCTATAGGAACTCCCGCCCCAATACATAGCGCCGATTACTTTACTCATCTTGCCGTAGTTCTCGCCGTAGTTGTCTTTGCGGTAATACTGGGTTTGGACTTTGCTTCCTTGATTGGTTCCGTCGATGGCATTTCCACGCAAGTACCCCTCTGCGCCGTTTCCCTGGTAGGCTTCTGCCGTTCCGGCGCTCTTATAGTAAGTGCCGCCGGGCGCAGCCTTGTAACCATTGATAGCACCGCCAGGGGCGTATACAACGGACGCATACGCTGCGTAGTGCGGTACCGTTATCGTTTCTCCAGCCTTAAATACCTTTTCTGCCAACTTTGAGTAGGCAAGCACCCTGAATTTGGTTCCGGCTGGATGCAACACCTTGTCTACCTGTTTATACACCGGTACATCTTTGTAGGTTCCAGCTGTAAAAATATCGTCCATGACAATGTTTCCGCTGCTGTCTTTGATTGCTATAAATTAAAAGACTATATCACGGTCTCAGAGAGACCCCCTGCCGCTTCGGCATAGCGTGCCTACTCCCCCGCCGGGGATAGTCGTTGAACCTTCCCCTATTCGGGGCTTGGCTGCTGATACTTCAATCCGCAGGATTTTCGGGCATTCGCACTTCGGCCTGTTTCATCCGTATGCTGTAGCTCTGCGGCGTAAGAATTCCATTTTGATGGAAGCAGAAGGCATTTCAGCCCGCTGCGGTCCCAGCAATTCAGCAAGGTTTGCCTCCCTATGTCGCCATAGGGGCGCGCCATTCGATTCAGGCAGCGAAAGAAATTGTCTCTCCCGGAAGTGCATCAACGGTAGTCTCCGTCTTTACAATGCTTGCCAGGAGTGTAACTTTCTTTGTGGGAGCCTGATCTCCCAACGCCTGCGTAAATGATGTGACTACTGTGAGCGGCTTAACCTCGGAAAAGGTAGTGCCCTTAATCGTAAGACGGGCACTCGAAAGTGTTCCAGATGAAATCGTTGTCCGCTCATTTCCTTCGATAATGCCAGTTACGGTGAGTTTCGAGGCAACGATACTCGATGCCGTCAAACCATCGGTATGGATGGCACCACCATCGGCAACACTTAGCTTTCCCAACAGTGTAGTTTTTCCTGAAATGGTTACAAGGTCGGCCTGTATGTCAGCCAAACTTTTACCGTCAGCCATGACGTAAGCGCCGATGGAAGCACTTATACTATCCTTTCTTGCATATATCTCGCTGGCAACGGACACATCAAGCTTTTTTGCAATCTCGGAATTGAACATTTCGGCTGACACCTTACTTAGCAAACCTGTTTCTGCATCTCCAACCCGGCTTGCAAGTTCAGATTCAGAAGTTTCTACTACTGCCACACGCCCTTCAAGGTCGGTTACAGTTTTGGATTCCGCTTTCTGCTTCAAAGAAGATTCCGCAGAGCCCACCCTGTCTGCGAGCTCAGACTGTGCAGTTTGCAGCCCGTCAATAGAAGTTGCCTGTAGTTGCAACTCCGACTTAATCTTCTCCCCGTTCTCATCCACTTCTGCAAACAGGCGACTGACAGCCAGCTTGTAGTCATCAAAGGTTTCGTTGCGGACATATGCCTCCATACCGGCGGCTACATCGGTAACTCTCGCTTCAAGTACCTTGAAATCTTCCTCGATTCCGTCCTGCCTTTTGAGGGATGTTGCAGCTGCTCCGGCTGCTCCACGGGCAACGCCACCAACACGGTTCAGCGCACGCTTCACCGGCGGGTAGTACGGGATTTCATGATTGATTTCCTCATCTCCGGGAGCAGAAATATCAGACCGATACAGCGTTCCGAACCGCTGGCTGCGGCGGTACATAATACCGGTAACACCGTCAACAGTGATGGCATCGCCCAATTCCGCTGCCGGGTCAAGGATTGCACCTGTGGCAGTGAATGGCTGATGCCTCGCACCACGCACCTGAGCCAGCAGGTTGTCAGCCATTTTCTGCGATGCCCACGGGCTTTCTACCGTCAGCGTCCGTCCGCTATCATCTCCTGCGGTAAAGGACGTATCTGCGTCCTGTAAATTGATGGTAACGCCTGTATATGGGGCAAACAGGTCACCGTAATCATGCTTTGCAACTCGGCGGCCAATATCAATACTCATGCGCTTCCACCCCCTTTAATCTGAATCAGCAGAAGTTTACGATTGTCCCCAATGCAAAAGCAGCCGCCGTACATTGCAGCAATATACCCAAGGATTTCATCGCAGGCGTAGCCCAGCGGTTCCGGGATGGCATAGCCAAGATTTACTGCGGACGATGTGCGCTGGTCAACCACAATGTCCAGCTGGTGGGCAATGTGGGAAATCACGGAAATATCCATTGCTGGCCATGTAATCCCACTGGTTTTGTACTCCTGCTGTGCTGTTATAAGGCGGTCATATCCGTGGAGCTTGATGTAGTTTTTGCTGCTGGGGCGGCGCACCTCCTTCCTCGTGTCGAGCAGGAACTCGCCCTTTGGAATCCACTCGGACTTCTCCGTCCCCTTCACAATGCGGATATAGGGACGCAGGATAGCCTGGCGTGGAATTGCAGATTCCGGTACTATCATTTCCACATCAATTTCTCCGACAGCCACCTTGCCAACCGCACCCGTTCCCAACACATCATTGGTTGTTTTCAGGGACATCAACACATCATGCTTATAGCCGCTTTCAGGAGTCCCCGTTCCAATAACAAGGCTCGTTTCCGTGGTATAGCTGCCACCGGAAACGAGCCGCTTATAGGTATCACTAGTCTGTTGCATGGTTATCACCTCTGGATTAGGGGGAATTTAATGCCGCTCCACAACGTCTCTCCGTGCTCCCCCACCGTATTGCACACGGTGGGAATGTTATTAGAGTAGAACTCCGCCGTGATTCTGCCTGTGAACGGGGTCACGATGGTAACGGTAACATACTCCGGCATAATGGAAGTGCAAATGCGGAGCGCGTCCACAAGGGACAAGTCTCGGCACGTCATGGAAATATCGAGCTTATACGCCCGTAAATCCCGCCACATGAAAGCGTCCATTGTCCGTCCTGCTTCATCCCCGTCAATCTCCCGCAGCGTCACTTCCAGTCCATTCTCTGCCAGATATGGCAGCACATCCACACCGTTTATGATTGCCGTCATGGCAAGGCTCTCGATTGAGCCGTCCATTTCTTTAATCACGGCCAGATTGGTTTCCGTCAGCCCCATAGCACTGGCAAGATTAGATGCTTCCATAGCCGTCACCTCCTGATGCACGGCTCATTTGCCGCTGATATGTGTTCACAGTTTCCGCAATAGAGCGCCCGTCCAGTTTGATGTCACAGCGCTCCAATATCTGTTGCAGCAGCCTGTTTTGCTCTTTCAGCGCAGAAATCATGTCGTTCCCCTTTACCACATCAGACACCGCCTGCTGGATGGTAGCAAGTGGCGTTTCCACATTGGTTCCGCTGCGCTGGTCACCCAGGATTGCCGCAAAAGGGGCATTTGGTGGAATAACGGCACCGGTTGCCAGCTTTGGCAGGGTCGGAATGGATAGTGCACGAAGCGCCGGCGCAGGAATCCGCACCGTACCGCCGGAATAGCTCACGCTGGTCATGGCATCAACTGCGGCATTGGCAGCTGCAACAACGGACGATGCCATGCTGTTTGCTGCATCCACAATATGATTCAGTACCGCATCCAGCAGGGATGTCCTGCTTGCCATGCCGTTTGCTAAACTCTCCACCATTGTCTGTCCAGCAGCTTCTACAGATGCAGCATTATTCACGACACCGTTCACATAGCCGTCCACGGCGTCCTTGCCCAATGCCTCCGTCTTTTTTGCCGGAGAATGGGAATCCTGCGTATCAGCAATGGCATCAAGCGCAGATTGCGTCATATCCCCTGCCGCCTGAGCCGCCTTATCCTTATCCATGCCCTGAATGTAACCTTCCGTGAAGGAAAGGCCCATGCGGGATAGCGTATCGGTTATAGCCTCGCTGTTCATGATATCGGCAATTTCGTCTTCGGTCAGCATCCCGGATTCCAGAAGGGATTGAATGCGGGAGTTCAGCTGCTTTGCTGCTCCTTCGGATGTCAGTTCTCCGGCATCCATTTTCAGTGCAGCTTCGTTAATGGAGCGTGCCATGGATTTTGAAAGTACATCACTGACGGTGGTATCGCTGTCTTCAAGTCCGGCAACCAGTCCGGCAATAAAGGCATCTGAGCCGGAGCCAATCACCTTAAAGCCCAGGGCACGCATATCATCGTCCGACAGCTGCAATCCCGCCAAAGACTGATACAGGACTTCGCCGCTGATGTCATTGTCCAGGGCTTCAGCCATCGTGGATTGCGCAAATTCGTACACCGTAGTGCCCTTCTTTTTTGCATCTGCCACCTGATTGCTCAGTTTTGCTTCCGTTTCCTGCGTCATGCGGAGGATTTCAGAATCGTCATATCCCTTAGCATAGTCGGCATACAGCAGCGCAGCACCGGCAGCCAGCATACCCAGGCCGATAGCTGTGCCCGCACCGCTGAATAGCAGAATCATGCCAACCGCAACCAGGAGCGTTCCGCTCACGGCACAAATCTGGCTGAAAACACCGTCCAGCTCGCTTTTTGCCGCCTGGTCATTCCAAGGGATAGCATCGGCAAGTTTTCTGCCAGCAATGCCAGCCAAAATCAGACCAATGCCAAGCGGGATATTTGCACCAGAGAAAAGGAGCATTGCGCCAATGGCAATCAGAGCAGCACCGCCGTAATCGCAAATCGCATTTGCAGCCTTCAAAATGGGTTCCTGCCAAGCGTCCCAGTTTACAGCAGCCTCCGTTGCCAGCCCTACGGCGTTTGCAGCGATTAGCGCAATTCCTAAGTGCGTTGCAACGGCTGTGAACACCAGAATCACACCAATGGCAAGCAAGATACCCTCAGCAGCACAAATCAGCCCTGCGTGGGTCTGTAGGGTTTCTTTCAGGCTATTCCAGTTTAATGCTGCCTCTGCCGCAATGCCAGCCGCCCCAACTGCCATAAGGCCGATGCCAACGGGAAGGTTTGCCCCAGTAAAAGTGATGACCATGCCGATGACCAGGATAATGGATTCAATCAGCATTATTTCATCGGTAGACTGCTTTAGCATCTGCGTGATGGTGTCCCAATTGACGTAGGCCGCAGCAGCCAGCTCAGAGGCACTGGCTAAAATCATTCCAATGCCGATGGCGGGATGCCCGGAAAAAGCCAGAATAAGACCGATGACAAGGATAATGGAACTGATACCGGAAATAATTGCTCCAACAACACCTGTCAAAATTGTCTTAATATAATCCCAGTTCACATAAACCGCACCAGCAAGCGCTGCGGCACCAATCGCCATCATTGCAATACCACGAGCAATGTTCAAGGGTCCTGTCCCAGAAAATGCCAGGATAGCACCGATAACAAGGAACGCGGTCGATAGAATAACAAAAATCTCCGTGAGAACCTTCCTCAAATCATCGGTTACTTCGCCCCATTTGCCGCTTGCGATGTTTGCAAGTCCAATCGCACCGGCAGCCATCAGCCCAAGCCCAAGCGGGATATTCGTGCCGGTGAAAAACAGGATTGCGCCCAGTGCCAGCAGCGAGCCGGAGAGGATTGCGGTCAGCCGGTTGAGTTCCCGCTGGTATTCCTCGGTCTGGAATTTGTCAAAGTCCGAGAAGTCAGGGGAAACACCGCCGCCCCCGCCACCGGAATCCTTGTTGCTGTTCAGCTTGTTAATCTGGTCAAAACTTGCCAGCTGCTTTTCAGCCTCTTTCGCTGCTGCGCCAACGCCGGATATGGCGCTTGCCTGCTTATTCAGTGCTTCCGCAGACTTGGCGCTCCCCAACAGTGTGCCGCCAAAAAGCAACGACAGCAGGTTTCCTACCACCTGCACCACAGATGTTAGGATGCGCAATAGTGACACTGCCCATGGGATTATCTGCGCTGCAAGCGGCTGGAATGCCGTGAGAAGCGCACCTTGCAGCTTTGCCAGTTCCGCACGGTACTCCTGATTGGTGTTTAACAGCTTCCCAAAGTAGGAAACCGCACTGCGCAGTGCAGAAGAAATCAGATTGTACACCAGGGCGGAACGTGCAATACGAAGCATTCGTTTCTGAAAGCGTTCCGCCGATGCCGAAGCTCTGTCCAGTTGCTTCCGCACGGCCTCCCCCGCTTTCGCCTGTTCCTCCTGATTGGCAAGGTCTTCCGCCTTTCCCTTTGCGGTTTCAAGCGCAGTGGTTAGGTGTTCCACTTCCGCAGATACCGCCTCATACCGGCTGTGGAGCTTATCGGCATCTGCATCCTGGGCTTTCAGGATTGGCTGCTGCATCTGTAATTCTTTGGTGATTGCTGCCTGACGGCTTGCTGCACGGCCATAGTCGGCGGCTGAGGTATTCTTGTCGCCCATAACGGCTCCCAGCTCCCGGTACTCGCGTTTGAGTGCCCGGATTTTTTCGCTGGTGGCCTTGGCCGCATTCATGGCATCTTCCAATTTGGATTCAATGCCGGATTTTTCGCTCACTTTCTCAGCGAGTTTTTTCTCAGTTTTTTCGATGTCCTTTCTGGTTGCTTCCAGCTCCTTGGCGATATGCTTTCTGTCACCAAGGATGGAAATCACAACAGAGCCATCTTCCATGACAATCCCCCCTTATGTCCACTCCGCGAGGAGTGCATCATCTGCGGCGGTGTAGCTATCGTGGAGGTCTACCATATCCCGGTTTTTCTGATACCATTCCTTCTCCGAGGCATCCAAGGGTTTCCTCTTGGATTGCTTTTCTCGGATTTTCAGGATTTGGGCGAACAGACAATCGCCCATCTCCATATAGGCAGAAAGAAACGTCCACCAATGCAGCCCGCCGGTATTTGTTTGGCTATCATAGAGAATAGACCGCACATCCTGCCCTATCGTTTTGCTGATGGGCGGGATAATGTACTTCAAATCCTGCTCCCAGCTCATGAGCGTAGGCCCGTCACTGCTTTTGTTACCATAGCTAATGAAGTCGTAGCACTGTGCGATGGCCTCCTGATAACATCGCATAGGGAGTTTCTGAAAGTCCACATAAAAAATTTTCAGGGCACCGAAATACTTCTCGGAGTCCTGGAAATCTGGACTGTTCAGGATATTGATAACATCAATAACGGCACGGAAATCATACCGGATAGCGTAGCTCCGCCCGTCAACCTCCAGGGAAGTTGGCAGCGTTAAATAGTCCATCACACGTTATACTTGCCCTCGTACTTGGACACAAACGCCTGGAGCTTCGGGGACACCTCTACCTTGGCAGAGGCTGCTGCATCAACCTCATCAATAATCGCCATCAGGAAGTTGGTAATCAGGGGCGTTCCCAGGTCGGTGATTGTCCAGAGGTTCACGCGCCCGAAGAAATTCTGTGCAGTGCCATCACCGAAAATTGCATCCAGGCGCTCCCGTGCCCACCGGTCACGCTCTTTGGCAATCTTGAAAACATCCTGCTTGTCCTCCGGGGGCTGTTCCTCCAGCTTCAGCCGGATGTCCTCCGCCAAATCGTAAACATCGCTGACGAAGTTTACGTCCTTGGGCGAGAAAGTGACAGCGAAGCCAGCATCGTTCGTGATGCTTGCCGTAGTAAGATTGGTGGTAAACTTCATTGGTCTCAGCCCTCCTTATACAACGCCCGGAGCAAAGGTAACAGTGCCATCGGTATCTTTGGAAACAGTGCCCACCGTGCGTGTGCCGCCAAAGGTAACCTCTGCTGCAAGCGTCAGGTCATCGCCGCCGTCGCCACCATTCCGGGAGACAGCAATAGCAGAGGCATCGTAGACCTCTGCAAAATTTTTGCTGGAATCCCCGGAATAGAAATGGGCAACCATGACCTCCTGATTTGCAAGCGCCTGATTATCCTGGTCCCGAATACCCAGCTCCCAGAGTTTCACAACGGCTGCATCGCCACTGTCAATGGGCAGCGGGTCAAAGGACTGCGTAATGGTGGGCTTTTTCAGCTTCGTGAAAATGTTGCCCAGAATGTCCCGCTCCGTATTCTTGCCCCAGTCGTAGGCCATGTTGGAAGAAGACACACGCTTTCCAAAAGCGCTCCACTTCTTCGCACCAGAATCGCCGGTATTCAGGTAGGCAATCATCAGCTCTCTGGCAACCGTCTGCCCCGCTGTGGTGTTAATGGATTTGTTCTCAGCCATAAATATTTCACCTCATGATATTGAATGTGTTTTTGTAAGTCGCATTGATGGAAATGCACCATTCCTCGATGCCATCGTCATAGGCTTTGTCCAGGTATGCCGGGGATGTACGGGAGATGGTCTTGATTCTCCTGCTGCCGTCAGGAGAGAGAAAAGCATCAATTTGGGTTGGATTGGCGGACGGAACAGCCTGCTTTTCAAGCCACTTTCCCAGCAAATCCAGAAATTCCTTAATGCGCAGCCTTGCTTCCTCGTTTTTAGGCGCTGCACGATAGATGATGACAAAGGGATATTGGCACGTTTGATAACAAGTTCCAGTAATATCCTTCGTTTCCTTAATAACCGCCGCACCGGACAGCGGAAAAAAGCCGATTCCGCTTGTTTGCTCCAACGTGGAAAAACATACCTTCCGCCCATTCATGGATGGGAAAGTGTTGATTAAGTCCATCAGCATCCGGCTCAGTGTTTCTTCGCCGTCTATATCCAGTTTTGCCTGCGGGGGTGGAATTGTCTGCGTCATGCGTTACCTCCCAATTTCTCTCTTAAAACCAGCAACCCAGTAATTCTTGTTTCTGGCTTTTGCAACGTCAAACCACTGCGCTCTTGCCTCCGGGCTTGAATATTTCAGATTCCGGTCTGTTGCCACCAATTTTGCGCCCTTGCGAAAGCGGAACACGAACTCCCCACCAGGGCCAGTAGGTATTTTTCTAGGCCCTTTCCCGGTATCAGAATCGACCATTACCTTACCCATGTACTGGTATCGACCATATGGCCCAGGGAAAACGACCCTGCGCCCATTATCCTCAGTGCGGGAACGCTGTTGCAGGGAGCCTGTAACGTGCGGCATGACCGCACGGCAGTCTTGCAATACCTGCTCAGCCAGCCATAACTGCGCCTTGTCAAGGCCAGCTGAGAGGTTGCCAAAGCGGAGGTCAACGGCAATGTTTGTATGCACATAGGAAACATTAGGGAAATGCTCCATGTCCGACATTTACTTTCCTCCAATCTCATAGTGGGGAATCAGACCGTAGTATACGGAAGATGTCAACAGATGGACTCCATCATTGGAATTGTTCATAGCATCGTAAAACCCAGATTCATAGTCAGCATCCCGGATGGGAACTGCTGCCTCTGTTTCGCCCTCTGCAATAAAATCAACGCCTGGGGCGAATGTGATGCATTTGTCTGGGCTGGCACACACAGCGTATGTTTTCGGTGGGAAATAGCGCTTTTCTCCACCTTTGGAGATGATTGTTCCGCCTTGTGTGCAGGGGATGGATGCCTCGAACGATGTGGCAGAATTTCCGCCGTGCAGGGATGCCGCTGCTGCACCAGTGACCCAGCAGGACACCCCTTCTATAACGGTAGGATACCACATCCCGGATTCTCTGTGAAAATTCCATAGCGTAATCGTTTGGGTGTGCATCACCCCACCCCCCGATAAAGCAGGTTTACGCCATTTGCATCCGGGATGTTGGAAAGATACTCTGCCGCAATACGGTACAACAGGGCCAGTGTTTCCTCCGCAGACGATGCCGCTTTGCTGTACACGGAGTTACCGGAATTGACGCTGGCATAGCTGATGGATTCTTTGCCGGATGTCACAGACGAAACAGCACCGCAGACAGACCCATTTGCGGCTGTCTGCGGTGCTGCTGCACGGCGATGAATATCCACTTGATATAGGGCATCGGCAATAGCGCAGGTTGCCTTTTTTACCTTTGCCGCATGGGCTTCTACCCGAGGGAATGCGGTCATGAGCCGCCCGCAGGTGATGAGGTCGAGCACATCGCTTGCACGTTCCAACCACTTACCGATTCCGTCACCGGCGGTATACTCGCCGCAATAGGTATTTATATAAAATGTGGTATCAGCGTATGCCATAAGTCACAGCTCCTTAGGCGACAGTGGTGTACTGAGTAGACTTGGAGACCAGTTTCTTCGTCAGTGCGTTGGAAACGTGCAGGATGTTGCCGGTCTGCACGTTCCGATACTTCGCAGCGCTACCCTTTTCAGCACCGCCCTGGACAGGCGTGAAAATCAGGTCAGGCGTAACAACGGAGGTGCCGTTGTGGTAGAACAAAGAAATCGCCCAAGCGTTGCTCAGGGGGATTTTCTCGGCGGTGTACTGGTCGCTCATAACAGGCTGCGCAACCGCACCATCAACCATCAGGATAAACGGGCAGCCAGCGGGCAGGTTGATGCTGGAAACAACCTCAACACCATGCCAGACGTAGAATTCCTCATCGCCGGTATCAACGTTGGAACGCACCTGCTTGTCCAGGCTATTGCGAATCTTGCCGTACCAGGTGCTGTTGAGCACCATGTGAATCATCTGGCGAGGAACGCCATCGACGAAGGCATTCTTGGTGTTTTCAACTTCCTGAATGCAGGATTCCAGAACCTCCTCAACGGCACCAGCGGCAAGGTCAACCTCAATCTTGGTGGCGTTATCAGCTGCACACTTGTAAAACTTGGTGTCCAGATAAGCCGCCATGCGCAGAACATGGTTGGAGGAACGGCGGGACATGAGGCCATCCACGCCGCCGAGCTTGATGTCCTTTTCCTCGATTTCCTCCACAAATTCCTTGTCGTCGTCAATCATGACAACAACTTCCTCTGCCTTGATTTTTTCGCCGTTTCCTGCTGCACGAGCAGTTCCATAATCTTTGGGGGTAGCGTTTGCAAATCGCTTTGCAACGACGCTGCCGGAACGGGGGTCACCAGACAGGTCTTTGTTTTTCATTCGTGCCGAAGTCAGACTGCGCATGACGTTGGCAATCACATTGCCATACAACTCCGTCAAATACAGTTTGGCATCATCAGTGGTCAGCAGGGACAGGGATTCAATACGTGCCATTTACATAACATCCTTTCTTTCAATCAAAATACATAGGGTACGGTGAATTTCTTCTCGCCGTCACCCCGGTCTTTCCCAGTGGGACCGGTAAAATTGGGAGCTTTTCTCCTGGCGGCTTCTGCATCCGCCTCCTCTGTCTTCTCCTCTGCGGTTTTGTAGAGGTTGGAATCCTTTTCCTTGGCAGATTTCATAAAATCGTCAAAGCCAAGGAAAGCGCCGTCCTTCCATTTGAGGCCAGTTTCTTTGGCCATGCACTCACTCTGGAGGGCAGACCGCGCAAAGGGGGATGCGATGCCGTAGGAATCGAATTTCTCTTTCAGCCAATCCCGCTGGTCGCGCTGGGTAATCTTCTCTGTGTAATCCTTTTCCAGCTGTGTCGCTTTTGCCTGCCAATTGGCAACTTCCTGCTTCACTGTGGCAGGGTCAATGCCATCAAAGGATTTCAGCGTTTCCTCGGCGGCTTCTGCGCGGGTTTTGTACCCATCTCGCTCATCCTCAACGGATTTACGCTCCTTGTCTTTGGCAGCCTTGGCGTGTTCGATGTCAGCGCCATTGATTGCCATGACCTTCGCAGCAACCTCCTCGGAGATTCCCAGGGCAATAAGTTCTTCCTTCTTCATGTTGCTTACCTTCCTCGCCATACGATTTTTTACGACTTTTCTTGTCAACGGCGGCACGGATTATTACGCTGACGGCGCAGCAAAAATAGTTGCCCTCCGCCGGTACTGCCCCGGCAAAGTCTGAAAAGGACATGAGAAAGCCGCCAAGTCAATTTACTGGCTCGGCGGCTAAATGAATATATTATGATGCTGTCAGAAGGCATCAGGAATTAGGACATCCTGAAATTTATCGATGATGCTTTCAAATATCAAAGCAAGCTCCTTTGGCTCTGCTGTCACTGGGTCGAACTCATAAGGAAATCGTTCCATGATTTCATCATGCAGACTGTCCAATTTATCAAAGGAATAGTCAATGCTGTCAGACAGTGTCACCCCCATATAAGCAGCCAGTGCGCTACGTTCCTTTTCCGTAAACACGGATGCAACCCCTGTCACATCAATCCCTTCTTTCTCAGTAATTTTCGCAATGTCTTTTCTTTCATCGGCCAAACGGTAGCAACCTTTCCCGTATCCACGTTAATCGGAACAATGGCTTTTCGACCAAGGAACTGCTGCGACCTGTCCACTCTTATCGTACCAAGGTCAAGCGGGTTTGTCAATGCATCTGCAATGTCCTCTGCGGTCAAGCCACGGAATTTTGCCCGGGTATACACATGTGCGGAGACTTCTGTAATCGGGACTCCGGTGGATGTGATATTGGCCCGCATAATGGTTTCGTTGAAACTTCTCATATCCGCCTCAATACGAACGGATTTTCGAGCTTCTTCTCTCCCCCACTTTGCCGTATGTAGACGGTCACTCATTACCCGTAGACCATTGGTATCACAAAAATCCTGATATACACGGTTTTGCTCCCCCAGGAGCTTATTTGTGCGGTTATAATCCTCTTTGAGCTTTTCCTTTGCATCATCATCGGTACAGGCATCCGAAGCAGACTCCAGCGCAACCAGTTTATGCTTTGTTTTTCGTATTGCCCGTTCCATACTCCGTTGCTGTTGGGAAAGGTCGTAAGCTTTTTTATTTTTCTCTGCATCGAAGTTCTTGAACGGATTATGGTCTGGGTCGCCTGGGCCAAAAGAGTGCCGGCAATTCCACCCACTCAGCCCATCCCCAGTTCCATAGCCTGTGTTTTCGGCAAAATTGGGGTATTTATCGCTAGTACCGGATAGGCTGTATAGTTTTCCCTGCCACCAGAAGTGATTTCCGGGGTTTTCGCCACCGTCACCGTATCGAGCACCAATATGGGCAGATACCCGGATTAGGTCCCATCCGTTGTCCTTCATGGACTGAATCGTCATATTCCCGGATGCCTGAGCCGTTCCCGTTCGGATGCAGCGAAGTACAGCCGTTTCGATGGTGTCAACATGGCCTGATGGATATTTCACTTTCAACTGGTGCTGTGCCAATTCATTTACAGCCTCAACCATGGCTGCCGTGTAAGACTGTGCACCGGACATCACTTTCAAATGGGCATCATCGCATACGGAAATGAACCGCAACTGGCTTGCGCCAGCGATTGTTTGGCAGAAGTTGGAGACCTCACCAGCCGTCCGCAGGTAGCAGTCTGTTAGTACTCGCATAAGCCCTTTATCCTTCAGGATGGGAACCGGTTCTATCCCGTGTGACCTGTAGAATGCTGCATCCGATTCCCACGCCTTGATTCCTGCTGCCTCAAATATCTGCCGAATCTCATCATCAGCCAGCGATGTCCAACGCCGGATTTCAGCAGTCAGGGCATCATAGTGCCCCGCTGCCGCCTGATAGACCATCAACTGCCATTTGTCGGTAGCTCCCAACGATAGCAGCTCTTTTCGGTTAAGGCAGGCCACCAGGCGGCTAATAACATCCTTGGTAATCCAGGTCGTGAGGATATCCAGCTTTGGATACATGGTGTCGGCAATATCCCGCAGTTCTTCCGGGCTAAGCATTATAGTGCTCCCGCCTCCCGCCACGCCTTGTAAATTAGAGGTCCCCGAGACGCAATCCAGTCCACCATTTCTTCGTTGGTTGCCCAACCGTTGCCAGAAACGAGGCTGTTGTCCGACAGCCCGCTTTCGTTAAGGAACGCATGGACGATTTCGTGTCGAAGCGTGTGCATTTCACAAAGTTTCACGGTTTCCTCTGGCTCATGCTGCCAGCCTGGATATGTAGACATGTCACAGTAGACAATCAGCTTCTGCCACCTGTTGCAATATCCATCAATGCCGCTGCGGTCAAACGCATCGTCTTCATCGTATTTTTTCTTTACGATGCGGTATTTCGTTCCGCTGATACTCACATCCATGCTTACTCCTCCTCAAAAAGCCCCCTGGCCTTTATCTTCTCTGCTGCCTGGGTGAACCGCTTTGCTTCCTCCTCCGACATCTTTTCAAACTTAACGAGGTACAGCCACGCAGGAATCCATCCATTCTGCACATAGGATTTCCAATTGGCCTTATCTTCTTCGTAGTTATATGTGATGTCCCCAAAAGAATAGGCAACCTCGTAGCTGCCCATTGGAGCTAGATTCAGCAGACTTGCAAGAGCATCTGCCCCTTTCAGTGCCCGGTCAATAGCTGCTTGCAAGGCATCCCGGTCAGCTTTAATGGTCTGCACCGTGTCCCGGTCGTCTGCCTCCACCTGGGTTGCCGTAATCATGCCGGACTGTCCGTCCAGGACAAACACGCCCTCGCTGAATCCGCACTTCACGCCCAACAGGGACAGGTTGAAATTGATGTCCTTGATTCTTGATTCCGTGAGCAACGTGGCAGAATGTTCGTGGATTGCGCTTGTATCGCCGTCATTGACACCAATGCCCAACCCCTGCACCCAGCGTGGAAGTGTTGCCCCATTCTTTTCTGCGTTTCTAAGCACAACCTGCCCGACAAAGGTAACGTGCTTGCTGTCCTCAATTTCAGCGTCCTTCCTGGAAATCGCAATGTCTACAGCCTTCAATTCTTCAATCGCACGGCCGTAGACAGGCATTCCAAGAGGCGAATTGCTGTCGATAATGTTAGAACCGGGGACACGATAAAAGCCCCACAGAGGGGCTTCCAGGTTCGCAATATGCACTTCATCCCGCATATCCTGCCAATCTTCTACCGAGGACAGCGGCACAGGGTCTCCAAGCACTACCTGCCGGTCGATTTGTCGCACCCTGTTGCGAAACGCCTTGTTCGTCACGATATAGATTCCGCTATCAAATCGGTGCCATTCCAACCGGGTGTATTTGGTATCTTTGGACTGGATTGCAAAGACTGCCCCGGTGATACTGCCGTTATCATCTACATGGGTAATGCCAAATTCATCAGGGAGCAAGAAGTCCCAGCTCCGACCGTTGAATTTGAACAGGATTCCACCCATGCGGTCAGCATCAGCCAGTTTATCAGGCAGCAGTTTAAGCAGCTCATCCGCCAACCCCTGTAGATAATCCGCCCGCGCAGAGCCGGAAATTGCAATGCCAATGTCCAGTGCGGTCAACTTCGCACGGGTGTTGGCAATAAAGTCTGCCATATTGATGGTTTTTATATCGTCTGCCGCATTTTTCCAAGGCGGTTTTCCTGTTGAGATGTTGTCCCACAGCAAGAGCGAATCATCCATCTTGTCGGATTTAATACACTGGACACCGAAAGCATCCTCGATGCCCTGATACCCTCTAATCATTGTCTTCACCTTCCGAATTAAATCTTTGAAGAACCCCATGTGTGACCACCTTTACACTATCCATTTCCACATATTCCGCAGTACTGTGCGAACAAAATAGCGAATCATATCCATAGCGTGGTCATTTTCCTTTAAGACCACATCCTCATCCTTGCTTTCATCCCAGCAGTACGCTTCAAACTCATTGAGTGTGTTGGTGCAGTTACTCCCAATCAGCAGCTTACCGGAATTGATGTACTTCGTTACATCCTGAATGCCATTTAAGACATCATTGTCTGCACGGGTAACCAAATAATCACCATATTTTTGTATAGTTTCTATCATGGAGGATGCAGAGGGGTCAATGACGATATACTGGATAGGGATGTCGCCAATTAAGTCGCAAAGCATCCTGTAGTATGTCTCATTGTCAACACGGTTTCTCGTTCCGCCGTCATAGTACAGTTCCCGAACCATTGTGGCGGTGCGTGCCACCTCGTCCACATCCCAAAGGCCAGCAGCAAACGGGTTGACAGTGCCATAGTCGATAGACACATAGTAGCTGTGGTGTCGGTTATATTCAGGGATGTCATACACCACATTTTTTGACCGGCTGAACATCGGGTACACGAGCCCCTCTGCACGCATACGCTTTCCGAGGATGTCCCGCGCATACCAGATGGAATCTTCATCATATTTTGATATGATTTCCTGCACTCTCTCAGGCGGCAGCGTGGCATTATCGAATATGGTGAAATGCTGATAATTATAGCCAGACGGGAACGCCCCTGCCTTTTGCTTAGCTGCGTACTTGTCAATGTAGTCCGTGTAGATTGGATGTGTTGGGTTAGATGGGTTTAAGTCCCAGAACACCTTGATTCGCTTTGCTGCAAGTTGACGGTTGAACGCTTCCTTGATAAAGGTGTCATGGTGCTGGTTGATTTCCGTTGCAATCCACATTCCGTAGGAATTGCCACGGATTTTGCTGAACGAGTTTGCAACGCCCCCGCCGGCGAAAATAACAATCTTCTCGCCTGTAGGTGTGTTGATATACAGGCAATCATTATCCCGGTATCTACCCCAGTGGCAGCGCCCCCGGAACTGTGCCTCCAAGCCATACCCATTGCAAACACCAATATTCAGTTTTGCATTTCCTATGGTTGCTCCGGACGCCAGGTGGAATTTATCAGGAGCTGTTTCCAGCTCCGCCGCAAAGGCAAAAACATTGTCCACCGTTTTACCGGCTCGAACAGCGCCCTCGGCAACATTTATTTCACAAGTTCGGCATCGGCGCATATAGTCGATGTGCATCTGCCCGAACTTGAAATCAAGTGTTGCTGCCGCCGTCATCGCCATCGCCAAAAACCACCCTTCGGATTAGGTACATATCCTCAACTTCCGTACTGTTGGAGGTCTTTGCCGCACGGATTTTGTTTAATGCTTCGATAGACCGCTGCTTCTGGGACTGGCATCGAGTAAGAGCTTCCTCCAATTTCAGCACGATGCTGTATGATGCTTCCGATGTCGTTTGCAGCCTATATGCCTTGCCCGGCAGAAGCTCCCCACTGTCTACCTTTTTCTGGATTCTTTTGTCATGTTCGTTCTTGTCTTTTTCATCCTCGAACGCCCGGCGTTCCTCCGTCCTGACGGCAGTTGAGGTATATACCGCTTTTTCGCTGTACAGGCTTATGCTTTTCATGATGCGGCGTTCCCGGACAGATAGCAATTGGATTTCCTGTATCAGCAAATTTTCCTCGTCCGGTTCCATTGACTCAATCAACTTTTTTTCATCCTTGCTTAACGTATCGAAGAAAATTTTTGAGTATCCGCCATGGACACGCCGGTTCTGATTACCCTCCGGCGCACCATGACCGACAGCATTCTGATTTCCAATCGGTGCCCCATGACCGACAGCGTTCCGATTTCCAGGTTGCGCTCCACGCTTTTTCGGAGTCTTATTCTCATCCTCCTTGCGTTTTTCATCCCACTTATCTTCGCACTTCCATTTGCGGATAGTGCTTTCCGAATATTTTAACTTGGCGGCAATGTCGGCCAATTTTATAGTTCCTGGTTCTGATTTGAGCCACAGTTTCAACGCTTTCTCCCGGTCCGGGTTTCTGGCTCTGCCCACCGCCACCACCTCTCGTTTCGATTTTAATGGTACAGCCAGGGCTTTCACCCTGGCTGTTGATGATTATACCTTCTTGTAGATTGCCGCCCGATTGTACCCGGAAACATCCTGCGTCATCATTGCAAGAAAATCGTCACGAGTAAAGTCCGACAGCCTGAAAATTTCCTCTGGGCGCATTCCGAGCTGCTTCCCGATTTCTGGAACGGTTCTACCCTCGGCCAGAAGGCGCTTAACGATTGCCTTCATCGGCTCAAGGAGGTGCTGACCTCTGGCTCTGTTGTGGGTGATGGTGCCAAAGATATCATCGTCTGCATCTGCGTGGTCAACAATGACCACCGGCACTTTGCCCCCCAGCTTCGACCGCAACGGTTCCCGCCCTGCTACTGTCCAGCGGTGGAACCCATCAATAATGGTGTAATCCGGGCGCACAACAATCGGCAGCGTCCAGCCGTTCGTTTCAATGGACTGAATCAGAAGCTTCAGGTTGTCCTCACTGACCTTGTTGGGGTTGTAATCATTCGCTTTCAGCATATTACGGTCCACCCACTGAAGGGAATTCAGCGGTGCAAAAATATCAACATTCGCCATCTGTGTTCACCCCCTTCCTGGAGGCAACATCAGCACGGGTTTCATCTGCGTATGCACCAAAAACAGATGTATACAGAGCCCGCAGCGAGCGGAGTTTCGGATCTCCGGCTACCAGCGCATCGTGCATCTTTTTCAGTTCCGCTTCACGCATAATGTCGCTAAACTTAATGAAGAATCTCTTGTAGACATTCCCAACATGCTGTGTGCCAGGGTTTGTAAATCGCTGGTTGAACTCAGAAAAAAGCATCCGATTCAGTTCCGCCCGGTAGTCTTTCCCGGTGTCGCCCTCGAGCGCTGCCCGTTTTCTGGTCTGGCGCTTGAAAAGCTCACTGTCCCAATACAGAAGCACCATATAGGCGTTCGGCTCACGGGCTTCGATTCTGCGCCAAAGCTCCGGGTCTGTCTCCGCCACATTTAGAATGCTCTGAACGGTTTCAGCGGCAAAGAAATTAGAAAGTCTAAGCCTATTCCTCGCTCTTCCGGTTCGGTAGAGGTCAATATAGGCATCCGGGAAGTCAAGGTTGTGCTCCTTGATGTAGAGCCAGACATCGGTATCTGCCCAGTCGTAAATGGGGTATACTGCCTGTCTGCCTGTCAGGTTGCCAGCAGACATACAGATATTGGCAATATATTGGAGCCGCTGGACAGATTCACAAGCCCTCACCCCCAGCAGCTGTATGCCATCTTTTGTGATGCAAGAGCAAAAGTCCTGATAGTTCATTTCTCCCGGGTATGCCAGATAAGGGCTGCTGCGGATAGCAAATGGCGGTGGATTGCGAATCCATACATTTTCCTTTCCCGGCTCCCATGTTATCCACCGCTCATCATTTTGCAGATGATGCAGGATGGAAACCTGTTTCAGTGGCAAGCAGTACCATCGAAACTCAGCGCCAACAGACATAAACCGTTTGCGCCAGCGCATTGCCATCTGTTCCATGCTTTCATAGATGGACTCCTCATCAACAAACAGCACCGTTAGTTGCTTTGCGTTGATTTCACCGTGTAGAATCAGGTCGTAGACAATGTGTGACATACACAGACTGTCTTTTCCGGCTGAAAAGGACATATAAACTTTTATACCATTGGAAAAGACATTTTTCACTCGCTGTCTCGCCGCATCGACAACGGATATATTGCCATAAATCTTCTTTACAGCCATATCCGTTCACCACACTTCGGGCAGACAAGGAACTGCCGTTTCTGTGCCCCCACAGGCTCAGAAACCGGTGCTTGTTCATGTGATACTTCCATATTCCCTGTGGCGAAAGTACCGTTGGATTCAGTTGCAACCGGTTTCCTGCCCGTTTGAACATCAATGCGCTGCGCTTCTTGTGCAAAAGATTCCTCCCGGCGTGCATAATCGGCAGATGCCTGCTGCATCGTCACCCTTGTTTCCTCCCCGATTGTCCCATAACCACAGATGATGTCATCTGCAATATCAACATCTGCGGTAATCGTCCGCAGGAGCTCCGGGTCATAACCGGGGATGTCAACATCACCTTCCAGCTCTGCGATGATGTCATCAAAAGCCTGGACATCATCTATCCCCAAATTAAAAATGCGGTTGTCGGCAAGCATCAGCTTCTTTTTCTCTGCCTCTGTCAGCCCTGTCACAACGTAGCAATCTGCATCCGTTCGCCCCAGTGCTTTCAGCGCATCGAATAGGCCGTTGCCCGCAAGGATTGTATGTGATTCATCCACCACGATGGGGCGTATCTGCCCAAACATCTCCACAGATCGCTTGAACTCTGAAATTTGTTTGTTAGAATGGAGCCTGACATTCCGCTCCGGCTTTCTCAGTTCTCCAAGTGGAAGCTTCACGACATTCATCGTCCTGCCTCCTTTGCAAGAAACGCCTTCGCAGTTGGAATCTTCTCTGCCGCGGCAAGGATGATGGAGGGGTCAATATCATATACCTCTCTATATCCCTGTTCCAGCGTGCAGCAGAACTCCCGTTCCGGCCATGCGTGTGTACCTTGCACATATCCGTCTTTCCAGTTGTAGATAGGCGGGAGCAACAGATGGTGATAGTGGATGTAGCCCAGAAGCACCTCATGCGGCCAATCTGCCATAGGAGCAAATCTGACCTCGCCGCTGTTTTTTCGGATATACCCATCCCGACCACACACATTGCCGTCAATCGTGCGGTGACCAACAAGCAGAATGTCAAGATGCTTGTCAAAATACATTCTGGTGAACGGTCTGCGCTGGCTGATTTGATGCCACCGTTGGCCAACTGCCCCCTGAGCGAAGATGAGTTCCTGATTCCTGGAGAGCCAGTCAAGGCCATAGCCGGTGTGCATCATCGTCACGCCTGCTGGCTTATGCTCTTTACACCACTGCACGAATGCAGGATAATCAAGGTCACAATACGCCATATAGCCTTCAGTAACACCGGCGTCCGCACAAAGAGCAGCAAGAACAATGCTGTCTTTCCCGCCGCTCCATGCAAACGCCACATGATTCCTGCTTGCGGCATCACGGATGTTACTCACGGCTTCTGCTGCATACGCTTCTACTTCATCGGCAGAGATAAGGTTCTCGATATTCTCCACTGCATACAACCAGTCGGAATTATTGCTTGTCTGCTTTCTACCAAGGTAATGCCGCATCACGCCACCGCCTTTCTTTCCGAGCGGTGCCAGATAAATGCGGCAATAAACATTCCGACAATCATCCAGATTCGGACGTTTTGCAGCATCGTCCACACGCCAAGCGCCCCCATTGGAAGCACCACTTGCCATAGCACTACTGCACCGATGTCAATGGCTACGCCAAGGCGCTTCCCAAAATTGACCATTGCACCGTAGATAAACGATGACAGAGAGGAAACGGCAATCAACGACACCAGAATGCCTTTCAAGAGGTTTACCGCAGGAGAATAGGTTGTAAAAGCGCCAGCCAGCACAAACAGCAGATAAAAGCCAAACAGCAATCCTCCTCGGATAAACGCTTTCTGCATATCCACCTTTGCGGTTCCTTCGTCATTGCTATCGTTGTAATCCAACAGTTCCCAGAACGACGGATAGAAGAAGCCGCCGGTAGAAAGCGTAAAGCAGAGCCATGCGTTGCGCTTCAGCTCTGCCGGAATGATAGTAGCTGGAATAGAATGTACACCGTTCGTAGCCATAGAATATACAACCAGAACGGCAATTAAGGCGTATACCAGAACCCAAGAGAAGTTATCCGTTGCAACGTTCCGGAATGTCGCCCGTTTGAGATAGAACAGGATAAAGAATGCCGACAGGCCGTAGACAATCCAGTAGGATGCTTTGCTGCCGATGACGGTCGGCGCAAGCATTTCATGGATTCCATTCGCGTTAATCCAGATTTGGAACACGCACATCAGCCCCATCAAAATCTGAATGGGCTTCGATGCCGCTACCTGCCGGAGTTTTGGAAAGCGCTGGGCCACTAAGCCAAACACAATGCAGCACAGGGTGTTGCCAAGTGCCCATAACAACCAGGGGAACAGACCGCTTTCCCGTGCGACCTGGGTGCCGACAATAAAAGAGCCAGCTCCCGCCCATGTTGCAGCAATAGAAAGCGAATAGTAGTACGAAGGGTTGTCCTTGAATTTTTTTGCGAGTTTCATATTTCCTCCTTTATCGGAGCGCAGTGCTTCCGCTGTGGCGACAGTTTCAGTCACGGCGCTGGTGCCTGTAAAGGAGCGAACAGGCTGTGTTTACATCCTCCTTCCGCAAATGATAAGCCCCTGAACTTCTCAGCAGAAATCCAGGGGCTTTGCATATGATAAAATTTTACAGTTGCATCATACCACATCCCGCAGGACATTGCAATGACACGTTTGTGACATTGAGATTTGCTCATTGCCTATTGACGGCACGCCCTATTGGGCGTATACTGATTATAGTCAAACGCATACTACACAAACCATTATTTACAAGGAGCAATATCCATGAAAACACCAGAGGAATTGATTAAACAGTACCATATCACGATTGCCTACGTCTATGAGCAAGGAAAGGGTACGGTCCCAAGTGGGAAAATCCAAATTAGAAACGGGGACGTTGCTAGGAAAAACGGAGACTTTGACGCTATCGTTGCGGCAAAGCCGGAAATCATGGCAATTCTTGCCGCAGCCGACGAGGCTAAGTTCCGAAAAGCAAAAGAACGGGAAGCAAAAATTGATGCCATCCCTGGTCTGAAAGAAATTCGTGCTGCCCGTGCCGACCTCCATGCGTGGCATGATGAATGGGAAGCATCCTTCTGTGATGTCGGCGGTCTTGGTGTCCGCCCCCGCCCGGAGTACGATTTTGAGGAGATGTATAAAAAGTATCCGCGTGCAAAGGCCTATCTTCAAGCAGAGGCATATTCGTGCTCTGAAAACTTTTCAAAAGCCGCATCCGGTGTGAAAGCGTTGAATGCTATTATTGACGGTGCTGACCCAGCAACAGCCATCGCAGCAATGGAGGCTGAGTGGAGCGACTACTGCACTCGTCATATGTGGGATTGAAAAGGAACCGAGATGATGTGAGATGACAGTGAAAAACGACAAAATGGATTTATCCAAATGCCAGCTCATTAAGGCCGCTAGAAATAAGCTTGGACTATCGCAGCTACAGCTCGCAAACAATATTGGCGTTGGCGTTCGGTACATCCAAAAAGTGGAGAACGGCGAAGCCGCACTCGGGTCCATGTCCGCAAAACTATTTATGTCTCTATCCGACTGTCTTAAAATCGACCCGCACGAACTTCTTTGATTCTATTAAAGCCCTCAGGATTCCCTGAGGGCTTTTCACTATTTACTTGTTTTTCCTTATTCCATCAATCCCGAAAATCAAAGCGGCAATTTTCCCGTATGCATCGTCAATATCCCGATATATCGTGCGCTCAGTGCAGATATGGTCGTTGGCAAGCTGCCGGATGGTCTTCGGCGGTTCTTCGATGTATAGACCAGACACTACATCCCACCGGCGCAATTCTTCCGGTGTCCCTGCTGTAACGCAGTATGTGTGATAGAGTTTGAGCATCGTATCAATATGGGATACAATCGTCACCGTCCGAGCAACGGATTGCTTGATGCTCTCCACAACCATATCACTGTCATTCCCACGGTCAGACATTAAATCGATGATGTCATAGGCATCTTCATCTATGTCCTGGGCTGAATACACCGCATTTTCCGCATGAGACTTAAACATCCGATAGTTTTTAAGCAGCAGTTCCGTATTATGCAGCCGCCGGTCTACACGCTCATGTACGGTGCGTTCCGCTTCCCTTTTATACGCTGCCAACGCTGCCTTTGCGCCGGCATCTCCGGCAATGGCAGCAATCTCCGCCGCAAGCTCCTTGGATATTTTTGCAGTAGGTTTGCTCATAGATTCATCCCCCTATCATCGAAACGTCCTGTGGCTCTTAATGTCTCGGAACTCAATCCGATTGATAATCTCAAATCCTGCCATCCTGGCAATGTATCGGATGCACCCAACCAAATCCGTCACCCGCTGCTCATCCTTGGATGCAGTTTTAACAGCAGCATAAGCGGTAGGGTCTGCGCAACCGGAGCTGTTTTCCCAAGGTTTCGGCATTTACTTTCCCTCCCCCGGAGTTGTGAAGATAACAGTCTCCATCCGCTCCTCAAAAAATCTGGTAATTTCCATGCCATCGCCGTTGAGCGAGGCACCCATCCCCTTCAACACGGCATTCATCGCTGCTATCAAAAGAGGGTAATCTACCGGGTGATACTTTTCAACCAATGCGGTAATTTCTTTGCTGAATCTGCCAGTAAAATTGTCAATCACAGCACACATAGCAGCCTGATTGGCATCCAACATCGCCTCCAAAAACTTATCGCTATAGCTTTCTGCGTTTTTCATATTTATTTATTCCTCCAACTTCTCCGGTATTTTGAAATTACCAACCCCAAATAAACGCTTTTGCCCATTCTGGCAGTGGCATGTTGATAGTCGCCCGAATTACCGCCAGCCGGAAAAAGCCCCAGCTGTACCGCAGCGCCACCACCAGAGACAGCACTACCAGAATGATTAAGATAGTTTTTCTCCGCATTTCTTCCCCTTTTCCGTTGCCACCCGCTGCTTTTCTGCTTCTCGCAGGGCTAGGAATACCATCGTGTAAACCATTTGAGACGTTTTGTCATCCGACACGGGAATCAGCGGCGCTATGAAATTCCAGCAGTCCATGTAGGTCAAATCATGGTTCATTTTGTTCCTCCAAATCCATTTTGGAGCCGCAAGTGCAATATCTAGCCTTTCCAATCTTCGCTAGTTCAAAAGTTTTGCCACACTCTGAGCAGGTAATCAAAGCAAACATTAGCCTGAGCGCCGCGCCCTCGTAAATCGTACCATCTGGGTAGTCTACCACCCACCGTCCACGCCGCACCGGCTCCACATCGGCGGCGGGAAAATGCTTCACAGTTTCGATTGCATCCGAATAGCACATTTCTGAAAATGTCCCATGGTTACAAGCCGAAAGATTCTTGTTTAAGCGGTCAATCAACGCCTCCCGGCTGATGTAATCACTCATGTTCCGCCCTCCAATCTAGCTGTTTATGACACATCGGGCATTCAACCGGTTTTTGTTCTTTGGCAATTAGCCCAAGCTGCCGTTTACAGTGCGGGCAATATGGGACTCTCCACCATCCGAATGAGTTTCCTAGTTTCCACTTTACCGATTTGTAAAAAGGTTTGTTACAATCAGCCATTGTTCAATGCCTCCACATAGCACCAACTCTGGGGCGGGCGTTTGATTTCAACAGGCGCATATCCAAATTTCGTTTTCCGCAGCCCCTTGAATTCGCTCAGCGGTTTCGGGGTATCATAGACTTTCAGGTCGGAGATATGCCAGCCGTACATTACCTCCATTCCGAACGCATAATACCGAAATTCTTTCTCTTCCAGACATGCAGATTTCAAATCCTCGTCGGCAATCTCCCACCAACTATCACCGCAGTCGTAATCCATTCCGATTTCCGGGTGCGGGCAGTAATCGTAGTTGTACGTTGCTATGTTGTCACATGTGAACTCACCGACAACCAGTTTTCCGCCGCTCACATTGCATACCATCCCGCCGTGAACTTTGTAGCTCAGGTTTCCGGCAGTGCAATAAATGTAAACCTTAAAAGGCGTTCCCATATTGGGACGGGTCTTTCTGACTTCCAGCGTCTTTTCCCCGCTCAGGATTTTCTCCACCCACTCCGGGCGGATGCTGATAAGTACCGCTTTAGCCATGGTCAGCCCTCCCATAAAATTCCTCCAAGTCATCCTGCGCCTTATCGACAAAATCGGGGCAAGCCAAGCATTCCGGTAGCGGGTCATCCGTCATCAGGTCAACCCGTCCGAGACAGTAGATGCGGTCTTTCTTGCCGTCGTTCCATTCGTGAGACTGGTGCCCTCGCTTGCCCAGCGCACACTTAACTGTTGCCATCCTTCATCGCCTCCAATGCTTTCTCCGCTTCCTCGCGGGTCAAGAATACGGTCTTGCCAACATCACGCGCATCTATAACACCGCAACGCGATGTGTTCAGCATAGTCCTCCCATTAAGTGTGCTTATATCTGTCACAGTAAAACCGTAAACTTGCTCGACCGGGTAACTGCAAAATGTCCAAAGCCCGTCGCCCACCTTGCACGGCAGTACCACCAGCAGACCGGCCCTGTCGGCCTCGGCCAGCTCGCGTAGCCGGTCGTAGCTGCCTATGGCGTTCAGCGCTGACATCATTGCGCACCACTCGCCCCACATACTGTGGACTTCTCCCGGTGTCAGCCCCGTATCTAAATATTCCCGCAGCAGTGAGCAGTGCGCCGCCGCTACCGCCGTGCAGAACCCCCCGACAGCAGTGCAGTTCCCATTGTCCGTATGGCGAAAATTACAACGCAAGCAATTGTTCTTTTCCATCACTCCATCTCCTTCTCCCACCGAATTTTCATCTGCGCCGGGTATAAATCCACCTCCGGCCTGCGCTTTCCGGTCCACCTGAGACCGCCAGCTTGCCCAATGCACTTCCACCCGGCGGCCCGCAGGCTCACCCCGCTTTCACTGTCCAGTATGTAGGTCACAAGCCGCTTATAGCCCATCGCCCTTGCCGCTCGCCATGCGGCGGCGTACAGCATAGAGCAGGCATTGTGGGTGCCGTCTGTACATAGCCGATTGACCTCCAGCGTCCATCCGTCGTCCAGATACCGGCTCACCGGTCTGCCAACGATTGCAACGCCTACGATGTTTTCGCCATCTGCGCAGCCGATGGAAAACTTATGCCCAACAACCGGTTTATGATGTCGGTGGTGCTGTTCAACAAAGGCATTGGCTTCCTTTAACGTGATTGGGCATATATCTAGCATTTTCTCATATTCTCCTCCCCCGCCCGGGTTGCCCCGGGCATATTTACAATTTCTGTCAACTGAATGCAGACCACCTGGTCTTGCAATGCCGCAACCAGCGTCCCGCTTGCACTTTCTCTAAGCCCACTAAGTTCTCTCCGTCAAAGCCACAGATGAAGCAGTCTCCAACGAGGCCGGGAAACGGTAGGCTCTTGTTTTCCGGCAACCCCATCAGCCGTCCCTCCTCATTGCAGATAAGTGCGGTGCATACATCTAATTGGAGAAACTCGATATAACCGCCCACCACCCTCTGCATATTTTCCAAACTGTCTTCAATCCAAGCCACATAGGGTGCCCGATCCACCGGGCACATTACTACCCTGATTTTAGTCATTGCTACCACCCCCCGAGGTGAGCACCGCCATGATTAAAATCCCGATAAAGCAGCCCACCATCAGGCCGGCCATAAAAATAGTTACTTTCATTTTCTTTCTCCTTCCTTGACGCTGCATCCGTCCATAAGGTACAATTTTCCCCCCTCGACCAACAATATCATGTCATTTACACTTTTCCTGGTGTGATGATGTACCAGCGCAAACACTTCGGAATCCTCTTTTTCTTCCTTTGCGCTGCATTCCGCAATATAGATTGCCGCCAACATACCTAACCTCCTATTCACCCGCTGTCAGCAGTGGGACTTCTTTTACAGGCTCGGACAGAAAATATGCTGCCTTTGCCATGACCTTAGCGTACTCCTCAGCACCGGTGCCACTGGTGCCATCCCCGTGAAATCCGTCAATGACGCTCTTTTCATTCTCTGCCATATCAGCATAGGAAACCTTTCCGTAGTTCGGGGGAAGCCAGTTTTTCTTTCGGGAACAGTAAATATTGAACCTGTCCACCAGCTCTTGGTTGCGAAACCGGATGTGCATGGTGCCCTTTTTGTAGAGCGTCACATCAAAGAACTTGCATTGGATATTTCTCGTTCTCCCCTCATCACAAGCCCGTTGCAACGCTCCGTGGAGGCTGACAGGTGCCGTCATGTTACCATCCAGATAATCAAACACCTTTTCAATATCTCCGATGGTTCCCTCGGCTTCACTTACCCGAAATGTCTCCTTACTCCAATATCTGTCAGCAAAAACACCGTAAATCGGCAAAATCACTTTGTTGTTGATTTTATGAACCTTGTTCGTCTTCCACCCGTTGTAATAATGGATGTTTTTCGCCATCTCCGGGTAGTATGAATGCTGGGCAGTCATTTTATCAAACAGTGCTACAATGGTTTCCTCGATACCCTTGCCCATTTCTGCGTTCATCTCTGCCGCAATCGCTTGAATATTGAAAAGAGTGAAGTCATAATCCGCAAGTTTATCAACTTTATCCTGATACTCCGACAAGAGATTAGACGTCAGCCGTCCGGTAAAGTCCTTGTTGCTAAAAAGGGCACGCCAGTATTTCAGCCGTGTCAGCCGCAGGAACTTATTAACGTTGGGGCTGTCCCCCCTGAACGTCCTGGACGGGTCTCCAACAGCCAGGGTCAAGGTTGGCGAACTGTATCTGTCCTTTTCAAAACTGTCCAGAATATAGGGTTGCATTGCCTGATATTCGCGCATCAGTGCAATACCGGCTTCGCATTCCACCTTATATTGCGTGACCACACGCTCCATGAAGTCCGAAACGGTCATGTCTGTCACATCGTCCATTTCAGGTTTTTCCATAGCGCAAGACTTCTTCAACCGGCTGAAAATCTCGCTTTCTTCCTTTTCCCTTGGAATTGCAACGGAAATCAAGGCAATTTCCACATTGGTTTTCCGCTGGGCATCGGAGAAGGCATTTTCCATGAATGTGATTTGCGCATTCAGCTCCAGCAGCTTCTTTTGGAGCAATCGCCGAGCGTTGGAAAATGGATTTCGGATAGTTTCTGCATTCAGGATGCAGCGGATTTCCCCGCCATTCCGCTGCTGCATTTGAATTGCTTTCAGCAGGTGAACATCGCCGTTGGAAAAGGGTGGATTCATGATAATTAAGTCGTACAGCTTACAGGTATCAAGTGATAGAAAGTCATCATGGATAATACGGACATCTCCAGCATCCAACTGCGAAATTTCCTCTCTTACCGCATCCAACCTACTTTGCTCCTGCGGTGGAAGCGAATTGTACCTATTGGAGCTGCTATCCCATTTTCTCTTGCTTTCTAAATTGTCTTTTTCGTTGTACAGGCTCCTATTTTTTTCAGCACCGAACTCATACCGAAGGATTGCTCTTAGGCTTGGGTCAATCTCAACGCAGTCAACATCAATTGACCGCTCAGAGGAACGGTAGCGATGTAGTCTATACTCCTTCAGGACTGCTTTAACAAGATTTCCGCTTCCTGCTGACGGCTCTAAAACCGTGGATACTTTCATCCAGTCGATACCCTCCAGCATTTTTTCCGCCACACTGGGCGGAGTGGGGTAAAACCCCCGCTCCGCTTCCGGCGTAGCGACAATGTCTGTCGCTCTCAAATTTCCCCCTCCTCTTTTCTCTTGGGAGACACCGCATAGGTATTGCCGTATCTCCTCCGGTTGCACTCGGCACAGGTGATTTTGCAATTTGCTTTGTGCTGCACCAGCGTAACCTTGAATCCGGCACGCAGTTTTTCCGCACAAGGGGTACACAATTCAAAGATTTTAGCCATTGTTGTCCTCCGTATCTATGTAATTCCGTCCAAATTCCCGGATAAAGTCATCTGCTGTCCAGCCGTTTTCCGCCATCGCTTTACGCTGCCCGAATTGATGCAAAGCAGCCATGGTGTCAGAATTATTGTGGACTGCATACTTGCCATACAGGTGACAGCGGGAATGGCAGAGCCGGACAACCAATCCATACTTTTCCGACTTACTCCGGTTCGGTCCCCGGAAAATATGGTGCTTGTCAAGGGGGTCTGCGCTGCCATTCCTGCCGCACAGCCAGCAAGTATCATATGTGCTTTCGGTATAATCCATCACTGTCCAGCACCAAAGGAATATCTTTTCTGCGTTCAGTTTCGTTGACGTTCCAGCCGCATTCTTTGCACCAAGGGCCATAGCCGTCTGTGCAGCCATCTTTTAAGCAGACTTCTTTCACGGCATTCTGCTTTTCACTCCCCATCATTGCTTGCCCCCTCCTCCTTAGTGAACAGCGGGTGTGTACCGTTTTGCAGCTGCTTTTCCTCATCGGACATTTCATATCCCAGGGATTCCAGGAACTGGTAGATACGGTCGAGTTTCTGGCTCTCCTTCCACTCAATTGACCAGCATTTCAAAGTGCTGTCCCACTCGTGCCCGATGTAGCTGCACCCGGTATCTGCATACCAGTATGCCAGGACAAGAACTACCCACAGCGGTTTTTCTTCCTGCAATCGTGCAAATGCCTCCACATCCAGGCTCTCATTCTCAGCGTCATACCGGATTCCCAGTATGTCCGCCGCATCTGCCTGCCCGAGCGCTGCGTAATACTGTCTGCTTCCTTCCCAAATCATGGCATCAGCCGCAAACTGCATGATGGCAGTCTGGTGGCGGATGGCCTGTCCGAAGTTGACAACGAAATCCCTACGCAGCTCTTTGTGGCGAGCTGAAATGTCCTGCATTTCTGACCAACGGTTTTTGGCTTCATCCTCCCGGCGGCGTTGCTCTGCCATTTTTGCTTCCGCAACAGGGTCACTTGTCGCCTCCTTATAAACGGAAATCTGCGTATCGCTGACAGTGAAGAAATACCGAACCCTGTCTGCATCCTCCGGCTTTGTGATTTCCTCGCTTTTCGGTGTCCAGGAGCCATAATTTCGGTAGTAGTTCATTCCTACGCCGCCTTTATCAATCTCCGTGGCAAAAGTCCGCAGCGCCGCAATCCATTCTGCCCGTCTATGCCGGTATTTCTGGGCTCTTATGGTTTCCGCCAGGGTATTCTTGAAATTGGCAGTCCCCATGTCAGCAAGCACCTTCGCCTTATCCTCAGCGGTTTCCAGCTTGTCAAGCTCAGCAAAATCAAACAGCGTAGCACCTCGCTCGCAGGCTCTTTTGAAGGCCACTTCATTCAAATCCGCCAGTTTTGTTCGTTTGCGAACGGTTGTCTCTGAAAAGCCGGACATTTCCGCAATCTCCGTCACGCTCTTTCCGAAATCGATAGAAAGCTGTTGGAACGCTTTTGCCTGCTCATATACGGTAAGGTTCTCACGCTGCATATTCTCCGTGAGCATTGTTGCAACTTGCTCATCCGGGGACATCTGAGCGATGATGCAGGGCAGTTCTTTCAGTTTGGCCTTTTTCGCTGCCGCCAGGCGGCGATGACCAATGATGACGGTATACTCACCGGGAAGGAAGTCTGTACCCTCAAAGTGCCCCGCCACAACAGTCAGGTTTTGCAGAATACCGTTGACCTTGATGCTCTCCGAAAGCTCTGACACATCCCCTACGTCCTTCCGGGGGTTCTCCGGGTGAGGATGCAGCTGCTTCGTGGGCAGCAGGATGATGTCGCGCTTATTCATCCTCATCATCCTCCTGCTCCGGGTCATAGTGGTAGTCATCGTCAAAGATGCTGGTCTGGTTGTCCTTAATGGGCTTTATCACATAGTCCCGTTTGTCCTTGTCCCAGACAAGCTCATAATCGGGACCGCCAACATAACCACCTTTTTCGGATTTAATTTTCATGCTTGCCGCAACCTTGTGCTTAAATGTCGGAGATGTAATGTCCCTTTCGCCAATACTGTCGGGAGCATCCACGTTGGGGTTGGCTTGCTGTAACAACGAAATATCAAACTTTACCGTGATAGATGCATCCTCGACTTCCTTTTGCTGCATCGTTGCAATGGTGTTCCGCAGAATCATATTGAAATCGGACTTGAAAGCGTTGAACGCATCGCTGTCCAGGTTCAGAACCATCGGTTTTTGCATTTTACTGTCCTCCTGCAATTTGAATCAAAATTTCCACTCTTGGTCTATCGGAGTAGAATTTACGTGTTTGAGAATCAACAATCTGGGCATCATCGTAGTAGGCAATTTTATTGAGTGCATCCGCCACAATTTTTCCGATATTATCCCAGTCCGGCTTTACTGTGGGGCGGATAGCCCCGGTCATCTTCTTTGCCCTGACCGTCAGGGTGTCGGATTTTGGAATCGGGCAATATGCCCGAATGCGGATGTCAAGCGGAACGCCCTTCGGGAACATTTCCGCCCCATAATTCTGGCGGTAAACCAGTTTAATGAAGTCCTCATAACTGGTAGTGGTCGCCGGGGTATACATCCGCTGTGTCTTAGGGCTCCACCTGGGACGTTCTTTCCCTTTGGGTTCGAGGGGTATCGTCAGCTGCACCCTGTCCATTACGCCCTCTTTCCCCCTTTCACATCCTGGGCTGAAAACCGTGCATGGGCTTCCTGCGGCTTGTCCGGTCTGCACAGCCAGTCGCAGAAATCAACGGCAATGCGATAGCCGCCATACAGGGTTATCATGCCGGTCAGCAGGAAGAATCCCGACTTACTCTGCTTCCAGAGGAACGCATCAATAATCACCAGCATCACCACAATCAGGACGGTGACCAGAACCGCTTTTCGTTTCATCATAGGCTTTATTCCCTTCTGTAGTTTTCAAGTTTTCGGATGCCGGCCTGCTTTAGCTGCTCCACATTCTCCTGCGGTTTCGGCAGCGATTTTGCAAAGCCCGCCATGGATTCCAGTCGAATCCGGGTTGCCTCCGGTATCTGTTCATATGCCACTTTCCGCTTGACGAGCGTTTCATACGCTTGCCGGAAATTCGCTCGATCCGCCACCTGGTTCTCGCTGAGGCAGAGTTCCCGGTACCCCAGGCACTCTACCGTCTTCCTGGTCAGCGGGTCAAGGCTGGATAGTGCCTCTTGCTCTGAATAGCTGCCAAACCGCCGGATGGCATCATTGGCTTTCTGCCATGCTTCTGCCCATGTGGGAAGCTCTCCCATGTTTGCCGTTGCCGCCAGCCCCCGGATGTCTGCAATGCTGGGCGGCCATTTCTCGGTAGCAACCCATTTGTCCAGAATGGCACAGGCTACAGTGTACGGAAGGTCTTGCAGTTGCCGATACCAGAGCTCCAGCGCCTGTTCATTGGGAAGCGCCTTGCTGTCCGGGTAGTAGGTCTTCATGGCAGATGCCCATAGAAAGAATTCTTGCTTTGTCATTTGCCCTCCTGACTGGCCCAGTTGGCGCCCATACCGTAAAAGTCGTCAAGCTCCTGTGCTTTGCCGGACTTTCTCTCATGCTGCCGGTGGTCATCATCCTTCAGCGGGAAAATGCCTTGCCAGCAGAAGTAAATCGATTGCTCCAAAATCGGAATCCATTCTTCTTTCGGGAATGTTTTCAGCTTGGAAAGGAGCAATGACTTTGCCCTGTCTGAAAGTGGCTTCTTTATCTTCGTCCGCATTTTCTCAAAGTCCCGGAGCGTTTTCAGCAGTGCTTCGTCTGTTGCTGCAAATTCGCTGAACGGGTCTTTCTTTGTCTCCGGCTCCCTTTTTGGGGGTTCAGCGAGAGGCTGTTCTTCCGGCACTTCCCCGGCTTCCGGCGGGAAATCCTCAAATTCGGGGGCCGGGGGCTGCCATCCGGGCGCATCTGCATCTTCCGGTGCTGGAAATTTGGATTGCTTTGTCTGAATGCGCTGATGGTTTCCCCAATTAGGGAAGCAGAAGTACGATTCTCCTGCCACTCTGTATCGCCGGATGCTTCCATTGCGTTCCAGTGCGTCAAGCCCCTTATCAATATCCTGTTCCCGCACTTCCTTCCGGCGGGGGAACACAAACCCTTTCAGCAGTTCGGTATCTGCACTCCCCCGCCCATAGTCGTCCACATAGGTCAAGAGGTAAACCCATAGGCGGAATTGAAAATCATTCAGAGCATTGATGCTTTTGCTTGTCCGAATGGTTTCCTTAATTATCCTGTTCCCCATCGGGATTCCACCCCCTTAGAACGGCAGCTTTTCATCATCGTTATCCAGCTCCTCGAATTCTACCGACTGCGGTGCAGGGGCACTGTATCTCTGTGTATCCGCAGTGGGAACGGCTCGCTGCTGGTCATTGCTGCGCTTGGAGTCACCAAAGTAGACATTGTCTGCTACAATCTCTGCCGTCCGTCGCTTGTTGCCGTCTTTATCCTCCCAGGGGCGGATTTGCAATCGACCGGACACCACCACCATGCTGCCCTTGGCGAAGTACTTGGAGACAAACTCTCCGGTAGAACGCCAGGCAACACAGTCAATGAAATCGGTTTCCCGCTCCCCGCTGTCCTTGTTTGCAAAGTCCCGGTCCACCGCAACGGTAAACCCCGCCACGGCAAGACCACTGCCGGTGCGGCGCAGCTCAGGGTCTCTGGTCAGCCGCCCCATGATGACAATGTGATTAAGCATTTACCTTGCCTCCTCCCGCAAGGCTGCACTTAATGGCCGCTACCAGGTCTGCAATCCGGTAGGATGCTGCGTCATCAGGCTGAGACAGTAAAAAATCCAGCATTGCGCTTTTCCGAATAAGACTGGAATACTCCTCACAGGGAATTGTGACCATCAGTTTATTTTCACCGTACATAATTATCATCCTTTCTGTGGAGCTACAGGCTGCCCCACCGTGCTCGTTCTTCCGGGGTATCTGTGTCGATGCCCAATTCCTTCGCTTCGTGGACTGCTCCATCAATAAGGCGTGCCATCTCTTTTGAATCCATTTCGGAGGAACGCTTATAAATAAGGTAGCAGTTGAACGTTTTTCCGTTCTCTTCCACTTGTTTGTAGAGCTTTGTATAAGGGTAGATTTTATCAACATCCACCCTAGCTGGGATTTTGATAGCAATTATCATGTTATCTTCATCCCGGTCAACGGTGCCGTAGTCCACCACCAGCATCCGCTTCACTTCATCATTGGAAATTCCACGGGCTTCCGCAATCGCCGTCACCAGAACGTGAAAGTAGGCGTTTGCATCCAAACTTCGCTTTTTGCGCCACTTTTTCACCGTGAGCTCGATGTCCGCTCCCTTGAGGGCATCAAAGCCCTCTCGGAAGTCGGAATCAATTTCAATGGTAATGCGCTGCTTGCGGTTCCAGCCGATGGAAAAATCAATCAAGCGTCCCTTCATAGGGCTTTCCAGTGCTGCTTGTAGATTTCAAGCAGCCCGTTTTCCGTCAGCCAGAGAACAAAATCTCCAACAATAACGGTAATATCCGCCACCTCATCCCGGCGATAGTGCTCCTGATAGACTTCCTTTCCGTTGCTTATCAGGTAAACGAAATCATTTGCCTCCGGCACCAGCTCGAAGTACATCGGGTGCTGGGTCGAATTGAAGAACTTTCCCCGCTCGTAGCTGCCGGAATACTTAACATCGTAGATGGTTCCAGCTTTCAGAGCATCCAGCCGCCCATACAGGACAAAGTTCATTCCGTACACCTCAACTGTTTTTCTTGCCCGGTGCTGCAACGATGCCCCCCGGACAATGTTGGCGATTCTGCCCGCTGCATCAAACCATTCAGGATTCTTTTTCATGCCGGCGGCATCCTGCCGGACAATCGCTGTAACCAAATCCTCGAAGTCTATGCCATTCTGCATGGCCTCTGTAGTCTGAGTAGGCTCCCGGCGGAGAACTTGCAGAAACTCTGCAAACGAATCTCGAGTGGATGTTGCGTCCTCATAGGGGCTTTCCTGTATCGCATAAAGCCAGGATGACAGCAACGAGTGCGTCATTAAGTACCGCTCCATCACTTTCCCTCCGGTGCAGGGGTATACTCTTTCAGCACTTTGTCGTAAAACAGGCTCAGATTCTTAATCTGACCATTGAACGCCACTGCAAGCTCCTTCTCAGAGGTCAGTGCGTGTTTGATGGCTTTCATCTTAGGAATCGCTGCATTTGCGGTATCTGCGTCCACAATGGTGGCAATGACCTGGTAGCCAGCTGTCATAGCCTCGTCATAGGCTGCCCTTTCCGCTGCTGCCCTGGCTGCCTCCTTTGCAGAAACCTCGTTGTACTTGGCAAACAGCTTTGTCAGGAAGTCGTTGGGTTCGCCGGGTTCCAGCTCCGGGATAGTATAAACGCCGTGGATGCCGCGGGTACCCTTGGCAAAGTAGCGCTCGCAGTTGGAGAATCCGATGGTACGCTGATTTCCCCGCATTTCCATAAAGCCGCCCAAGTCCATCACTTCCCACACGGCGTTTTTAGCGCCGCCCTCTGCCTTAATACGGAGCTTGGTATCGTCACCGTCCTTATCTTCAACAGTGTGGAACACAATGACGATGTTCTTATCCAGCCGGTAAATGATGTTATCCATGAACCGCTGGAACTCCTTGCCAAGCCACCCGTAGCCCTTTAGGCTCAGGCTCCCATCTTTCTGCCCATACTTCGGCTCAATGACACGCCCATACTGCCCCATGATGGTCAGCAGCTTTCCACCGGTATCAATGACGATGGTTTCAAAATCGGCCAGGTTGGCACGGACGGCTTGCAGCTCCATTTCGTTGCAGTCCATACCCAAGTCCTTCCGCAGCTCTGCATAGTCTCTGGGCTGGGTAACACCAACGGCCAGGTTCAGGATTTCCCGGTTAATGCGCTCAGCGGACAAGTCCACATCGATGTACAGTGGCTTCGGCGCAGAAAGCGCCAGCGTGGTTTTGCCAATGCCAGGGAAACCGGCAATCAGAATACGAACTTTCTTGCCTGCAAAGGTCATGGTTTCAGGTTTTACAATCATGTTTATTCTCCTTCCAGTACCGCTTCTGCGGTTTTCACTTTGTAATTAAGCGCTTCGGCGATTTCTTCCGCCGATTTGTACTCCTCCAGCTGAGACATGAAGCAGGAATCGCATACTTCCTCCCCATCCAGAAAGAAAACCTTTTCATCTCCGAACAGGACACAGCCGCAACCGGTACATTCAACTCCCGGTCGAACCGGCTTTGGATAGCCGGTAAGAAGTGCATTGGTGATATCCGGGTGCTCAAGGATTTCCATACTTCTCAATCATCCTTCCTATGTAGGCGTCAACCTGGGCAGCGACCCAGTCCTGCGTTGTCTCATATCCATCCAAACGGATGTAGTGTTGCAACGTCTCATACTTCCGCTCAGACAGCCGCCCGGAGACTTGCCGTGTCAATTTATGGCGAAAGCGTTTCTTCGGTTTCTGCGGCTCTTGCGGGGCTTCCTGCTGCTGTGCTTTTTCCGCTTCAACAGCCATATCCCGCAGGGTTTCATACCCGGCAGGATGCAGCACACAGCCGTATTTTTCCGGCTTGCTGCACTTGGAGAGCACAGTCTTGTCAAAGCTGGGGAACATCCCTTGCATCAGCTCTACCGTATCTTGGGGCTTCATTTCCAGCAATCCAAGCGCATTTTTTAGGTCATGTGCCTTGACAGCCGCATCAAAAGCCTGTAAAATACAGGTATGGTTTTTAGCCTTGGAGTCGTCCTGTGCCAGCAGGGCGGCTCCGTTTTCGTTTTTCATGGGTTTATCCTCCTTTCCTGCTTATTCGCTATCCTAGCCCGGTAACCAACAAGCCAGCGCTGGTATTCTTCCTCAACCCCCGGCTGAGAAAATACCGCCTTGGTCATGTCAACCACCCAGGCGCAAAGCGCATCTTTCTGATGCTGGGGCATATCTTCCAGGTCAGCCGCAGTCATCACAGGTGTCATGGTTTTTAGCTCCTTTCATCCTCGCCTGATTCCAGCCGTTTCCTCCCTGTTCCGCCCGTTTATCCCCCGAAATGATACTGGGCTTCGTTCCACCGTCGGGTGGAAGGATAGCCACTGGCGTGGAAGTGCAAAGCAAATCGGCGCAGGCTATCATTTCGGTTTCGTATTCGGATTCGGATTATAGTTCGGATTCGTATTCGGATTCAGGCGGTGATTCACCGTGAATCACCGTGGGTAACGGTTAAGCACATGATGTATCCTTGCCCGCAATTAGTCGCACTCGTGCGACTGTTCGGATAAAAAAATGGAAATTGCGTCTGCGTTCGACAAATGAAGGACATCGCAAATCTTGTGAACATCTCGAACTTGAAGTCTACCGGAATTCAATCTTCTCCGAAGCGTTCCGCGGTCAATACCCAATTCTGAAGATAATCCGTCCTGAGTCATGCCGTTTTCGATTATTTTTGCCTGTAATCTTTTAATATCAATGCGAAGCATGGTTTTCTCCTTTCTCGCCGGGTCTGTTGCATCCGTGCGACTTTATGGTTTAATATTACACCGGTGTACATTGTTTGTCAAGAAAAAATCTCTTTTTTGCTCTATAAAAATGTTGCATTTTTGCACCACACATGATATACTTAATTCACATTGAACTAAGGAGCACGCAAATGATGACAACCGGCGAACGAATTAAAGAGAGAAGAATTGAGCTTGGGCTTTCTGCTGACAGGCTTGCAGAAAAAATTGGTATTTCCCGTTCAACAATGTTCCGTTACGAATCAGGAGCCATTGAGAAGGTGCCCATGGAAAACTTGGTCCCTATCGCTCATGCACTTAACACAACCGTAAAGTATCTGATGGGTTGGGAAACTTCAAAACTTGCCGAAAATCCATGGAGTACTCGCTTTCAGGATTCGTTACAAACAATTTACAATAATATAGACACGATAGATGCAGAAACTGCCTGCATTGACCTTAGTAAGTGGGAGGAAGCAATCTACAGTTCATCTCCTCTTACTCTTGATGAGTGCTGTGATATTTGCGAAGAGGCTGGCGAATCATTGTCCGACATGGTAGGTTTGCATAAAGGAGATAGCACTGAGGAGGAGGTATTTCTTACAACAGAAGCGAAAAAAATTGCCGCAGCCTTTGATAAGGCTACGGCAAAAGAAAAACAGATGGTTCGGCTGGCTCTCTCTGAGTACCTGGATGCCGAGGAAGAAATAAAGCCCGTTCGCATAGCGGCGCTCAGCAATGATGGCTCTGCCGTTAATTTCTCCGGTGCCAACCCGGATGCAGAAATCCCAGTAGATTTCACGAAAGGTCCAGACATTCCCTAATTGCATGGAGGCTTGTATGAGTACGACAACCGGTGAACGTATCAAAGCACAACGCAAGGCTCTTGGCATATCCCAAGACGAACTGGCAAGAAAATTAGGGTATCAATCCAGAAGTTCGGTCAATAAAATTGAATCTGGTGAACGAGATCTACCTCAGTCTAAAATCAAAGCGATTGCTGATGCCCTGTGTGTCAGTACAAGCTTTATCATGGGCTGGGAAGAAAAACCGGCCTATGTAGTCTTATCTCCAAAAGCAATCGAGTAGGAGGGGCTAACTAGCCCCGACCTCTCACACCACCGTGCGTACCGTTCGGTACACGGCGGTTCAATCGCATAAGTGCAGGGACTCGTACCGGTCAAGGATACTGTAGTATCC
>Ga0129314_1000419_pt1 | contig 45459 bp, 38 predicted proteins | sample O1111metagenome_FD_94431 | JGI IMG/M metagenome (GOLD analysis project Ga0129314, IMG submission 94431) | Orangutan individual fecal microbial communities from fecal samples from Wisconsin, USA - O1111 metagenome | ecosystem: Host-associated > Mammals > Digestive system > Large intestine > Fecal... | reverse complement strand
GTGCGATTAGGCAGCCAGAGCTACTTCGTTAGAATTAGCGTTTATATTTAGGTTTGCCGTTTGACGGACGGCTCCGGATAGCTTCTCCACCTTCAAGATCCCTGTCGAAACCTTTACTAACCCAGATTAGCGATATTATTCTAGCATTTCCGCGTGTATTGAGCAAGCATTCCGCCATCATCCTCTGTAAACATCCTTGAAATCGCGTTCCGCCTCCCTGCGTGCATCCTTCCTCTTCAGATCCTCGCGCTTATCATAGGTATGCTTGCCTCTTGCCAGGCCGATCTCCACCTTGCACCTTCCTCCCTTAAGATAGACCGAGAGCGGAACGATCGTATACCCCTTCTGGGCTACAGACTGATCCAGCTTCATAATCTGTGCCTTGTGGAGCAGGAGCTTTCTCCTGCGAAGCGGATCCTTGTTGAAAATATTGCCCTTCTCATAGGGGCTGATGTTCATCCCCTCCACGAAGGCTTCTCCGTGATCAATGGAGACATACGCCTCCTTGACGCTGCACTTGCCCTGGCGGATGGACTTGATCTCCGTCCCGTACAGCTCAATGCCGCACTCATATTTTTCTTCGATAAAATAGTCATGATACGCCTTTTTGTTATTGGCGATCAGCTTCATGCTCTCCTGCATTGCTCCACCTTATTTCTTCCTGCGTCCGCCTCCGCGGTGCGCCTTCCGATGCTTCCTGTCCTTTTTCGGCGTGGGAATCTCTCCCTTTGCGGTCAGCCTCTTCAAGGTTTTCCTGTGCTCAGGCTGCTCCTTTTTGTCTGGCTTTTCGGAATTTTTCTCCTCATAAAGCTCGAAGTCAATCGTCCTTGCCATGGTATCCACAGAAGCCACTGTAACACGAACCGGCTGTCCAAGCGAATAAAACCTTCCGCTCCGTTCCCCGACAAGCCTTGCACTTCTCTCGTCATACTCATAATAATCATCACGCAGAGAACGGACCGGCACCAGGCCCTCCACGGTATTCGGAAGCTGCACATAAATTCCCCAGCCCGTCACACCGCTGACGGTTCCCTCGAAATCCTCTCCGAGGTGTCCCTTCATGTACTCGCACATCTTCTGCTTGTTGGTTTCACGCTCCGCCTCATCCGCGCGGTGCTCCATCTCCGAACACTGCCTGCAAACCTGCGGCAGGATCTGATCGTAATGCTCCCGTCTCTTCTCGCTCAGCTTCCCGTGCAGATACTCCTTAATAATACGATGAATCTGAAGATCCGGGTAGCGCCGGATGGGAGACGTAAAATGACAATAATACCGCAGCGCAAGGCCGAAGTGCCCGCCGCAGGTTGTGGTGTACATGGCTCTCTGCATGCTGCGAAGCGTCATCACGCTGATGACAGCCTCCTCCGGTTTTCCCTTGAGCCCGGCAAGCAAAGTCTGCAGTTCCTTCGGGTGCACGTCGCCATGGCTCCAGCGAAGCTGATAGCCATAGACACGGACGAAATCCGAAAGCCGCTCCATTTTCTCTTCCTCCGGTACGCCGTGCGTGCGGTATACAAAAGGAAGTCCCAGCCAGTAAAAATGCTCGGCGACCGTTTCATTGGCCGCAACCATGAAGTTCTCGATCATCATGGTCGCTTCGTTCCGTTCATAGGGCACGATCTCCTTCACCCTGCCCTGTTCATCCAGATGAATCTTGCATTCCGGAAACTCAAAGTCAATGGCGCCGTCCGCAGTTCTCTTTTTCGACAAAATACCGGACAGGCGTCTGCCTCTTCGAAGCATCGCCGCCAGTGCGTGCGCCCTTGTCTTCGCCCCGCGATGAATTCCCTGCAGCGCAAGCTGCTGCAGAATTTCCGATTCGTCCTTCTCTGTAAAAAGCTTCATGACACCCGGATAGGAAAGCTTCGCATCCGATCGGATGATCGATTCCACAACCCTTGCATCCACCACATTTCCCGCCTTGTCCATCTGCATGATACAGCTCAGGGCAAAACGATCCTCTCCCGGATTCAGCGAGCAGATACCGTTCGAAAGCTCATGCGGCAGCATCGGAATGACGCGGTCCACAAGATAATTGGAGGTTGCTCTCTTCAAGGCCTCCTGGTCCAGTGCGGTGTTCTCGAAAACATACTGGGAAACATCCGCAATATGAACGCCAAGCTCCCACGCCGCCGTTCCGCTTCCCTCCGGCGCAAGCCTTCGGATCGAAATCGCATCGTCGATGTCCTTCGTGTCCGGACCGTCAATCGTGACCGTCGGAACATCCCGGAAATCCTCCCGGAATTTCAGAATCTCCTCCGATACCCGGATCTCCTGCGGAATCTTCCGGACCTGCTTCATCACTTCCTCCGGGAACTCCTGCGGAAGATTGTACGCACGAAGGATGGATAAAATATCGACTCCCGGATCATCCATATGACCCAGAATCTCCGTGACCTTTCCCTCCAGCATGGCTCCGTGGCCTCCGTGACCATGCAGGCTTTTCGAAGAGCTCCGCCTTGCCGCAGCTCTTCCCTCTCCGTAATCCGTAAGGAAAACCACAACCTTGTGCCCGTTTACCGCGCCCATGCTGCAGCCCTCCGGAATCCGGACATCCGCAGGAATCTTCCGGTTATCCGGAATCACGCTTCCGCTGCCGCCCTTTCCATAAAAAGTACCGACAAGTGAGGTCGTATTCCTTGCGACAATCCGGACAACCTCTGCCTCCTGCCTTCTTCCGTCCTTCCCATCCGGAATCACATTGCCGTCAAAGGAGGGCAGCAGACGAACCTCGACAAGATCCCCGTCCAGAGCGGTCCCCGTCAGCCCCTCCGGGATGAACAGATCCTTCTCCAGATCCTCCACCCTGACAAAGCCAAAGCCCTTTGCATTCGCAAGGAAGGTCCCCTGCATCAATATTTCTTTTCTTATTTTCTTCATAATCAAACATTTCTCCTGTCCGAAAAAAGAACGAGGTGCCCCTGACAATCAGGAGCACCTCATCTTGGACTTATCTTACTCTGTCTGTTCCATCAGAACAGGTTCATATTCAGGAGAACAGCCAGCACAAAGAAAATCACGCAAAGGACAACAGTAGCCTTTACCAGATGTCCCTCTACGGAACGTCCTTTGTTCTTCCCCCAATAAGTATCTGCGGCTCCCGCAATGGTGCCGAGTCCCTGGGACTTGCCTTCCTGCATCAGAACAATTACTGTCAGAATCAAACTGACAACAATCAGAACAATGGTTAAAATCCAACGAATTATACTCATCTTGACTTCCTGACCTTAATTCTATAATTTAAATCATGTACAGGTTGGGAATACAGCGGCATAAGCGCCCTGCATTCACATACAAGGCAGATTATAACAAAGGAAGCATATCGTGGCAAGCAAAATATCCAAACCGTCTTTTTTCAAAATTTCCAGACAGTCCTTCTTCGAATTTCTCGGTGCCTGCGGCATCTCTTTTCTTCTGATGCTGCTTCTGACAAGGTCTTCGTTCTTATATTCTTATAACAACTGGGATGACTCCAACAGCTATTTTTCAATGGGAAAATCCATGTTTCACGGCATTCTCATCTACCGCGACATCTTTGACCAGAAGGGCCCCTACCTCTATTTTCTCTATGGTCTGTGTTCCCTGGTGTCCGGAACCACCTTCCGCGGTGTGTTCCTCATGGAAATTCTTCTCGGCGCTGCGGATCTTCTCCTGATTGGCAGGATTCTGAAGCTTTTCTGCAGGCCGCAGACCGCAGCCCTTCTCTCTCCGATTCTTCTTGCCTGCATGTGTGCATCCAAAAGCTTCTACTGGGGCGGCTGCGCAGAGGAAATCTGCCTGCCGTTTCTTCTGTTTCCCCTGTATGTGCTTCTGCGCACGCTGCAGCATAGCCGCCGGACCAGCTTTTCCCCGAGAGATGTTTTCCTCTCCGGCCTCTGCTGCGGCTTTGTATTCTGCGTGAAATTCACCCTGATGGGATTTTTCCTAGGCTTTGCTCTTTCCGTTATTCTGACCTGCCGGAGCTTCCGCGAGTTTGCAAGACTCGCCGGATGGTTTCTTCTCGGGACACTTCTTCCCTTTGTTCCCTGGGTGATCTACTTCGGAATTACCGGCGGACTGGACGACTGGTACCGCGTATACATTTACACCAATGTTTTCCTGTACTCGGACTTCGGAGCCAACTCGCATGGTGCCTCCGCTTCGCAGAAAATCTACGATCTTGCCAAGCTCCTGTACTGGCTCATTCTGGACAACCTCCAGTATTTTATCTTTGTGATCGCAGGACTTCTCTGGATGCTCCTTCGAAAAGGAGCATCCTTCGCAGGACGAATCGCCCCCGCCCTGATGTTCGCACTGACCTTCCTCTTTATCTATATCGGCGGAGCACACCTTCCCTACTACGCCTTTCCTCTCACGGCCTTTGCTGTCACCGGAATGGCAGGAGCAGGCGTCCTTCTTGACAGGATCACGGCAAAAGCTACCCAGAAGAGAACCGTTTCTGCAGGAAATATCGTTCGGATTACAGCCAGCATCCTCCTCTCTCTTGTGATCAGCTATGCCGTCATCTTCCGCTGCAGCTGGAATATGGACTACCTTGGGACCCCGAAGGATCAGATTTTCCTGACAAGCTTCACAGAGGACATCAACAAGGACCGGGAAGCCGGAATCGTCGACAAAGATCACACAACGCTTCTCAACATCGGCTGCCTCGACAGCGGTCTTTACACAACAACCGGAATCTATCCGACCTGCTACTGGTTCCAGACACAAACGCTCCCGGGAGGTGAGGTGGACCGCGAGCAACTCTCCTACATTCTGGAGGGCCGCACCGACTACATCGTCGCCCGCGACTCCTATCCGGAAGCAATTTTCGAGCATTACGAGCAGATCGATGAGTTTCATCAGACGCTTCAGCCGCAGGATTTTACCTATTATTTGTTCCGGAAGAAAACAGAAATTCATTGACACATGAAGTTCTGCCCGTTATTATAGTGGCTGTATGTGCACGGAACTGTCCGTGTCCGGATTCCTGTGCGCATCGAGATCCAAATAAAACACGTGTTTCGTTATATGGAGGTAATGTACAAATGGCAAACATCAAATCTGCCAAGAAGAGAATTCTCACAAGCGCCAAGAAGGCTGAGGCTAACAAGGCTGTCAAGACCGGCGTTAAGACCGCAGTCAAGAAGGTTCGCACCGCTGTAGAGGCTGGCGACAAGACTGCAGCTGCAGAGGCACTGACCGCAGCAACTTCCGCAATCGGAAAGGCTGAGAGCAAGGGAGTACTTCACAAGAATACTGCTTCCCGCAAGGTTTCCCGCCTGGCTGCTGCTGTCAACAAGATGGACTAATCTCCCATCCGGATGCTCCTTTTCACATTTGCACCGCGGCTGGTGTGAGAAATACGAGCTGACAGAACACAGAAAAAGAACCCCGCTTCGTTTGATCAGCGAAGCGGGGTTCTTCTTGTATTCGTGTTCCTTGTCTTCCTTATCCCGGAAATTGTGTCGGTTAAAGAATATGCCTCAAAAAATCACAGGCATAATACTCATATTGAACGATTACTTCTGAAACTCTGCTGTTGTAAATGAACCCGCCATGTTACGGAATCCACAAAACTTACTGTCTCCATATAACTTTGCAAGTTTGTCACCCGATCCTGCCGGGATCAACATCTGATATTTTTTCCCGTTATACGAATATCTGACCGCCAAACTGACATCCGGCCGTGCTATAAGTTCATCACAAACCATCTGATGGAATGACACGAATAATGGCGTGTCGACTGTTACCGTTGTTTCCTTAGCCGCATTTTTTATTTTATCGACGGTATTAGCATTAAACTGATAATAAGCAGAGATTGGAACATCATACTTCACATTCCCACATATACGGCATTGATAACGCATCTCGCCATCCGTAATTTCTGTAGCAGTTCGAATGTAATCCCATTCATAGTCGTTGTCACTGCATACATGCTGAACTTTTTTCTTGGGCTCTGTAGCCGGTAGAAACGAAGCCGTCACCTTATGATCTTCTATTACAAGACTGGACTTTCTACCACGCTTACGATAATCAAATTGGCCCCATTTCCCATCTGCAGAACGGATATCCCACTCTGGTGTTTCGCCATTAATAAGAACCGTCGGATTCGGAACAGAGATATTATTAATTTCTATCGAAACCGAATAATTTCTTCCTGCTTCAAAAATATCATTCTCTGTCAAAATGATTCCATAACCTGTTTCCGGATCAACTGTGCTCCAGCGATAATGCGGGACCTTAAACGACTCATTAAAACTGACATTATTGTTCCATAAACACAGCGTTGAATCAGTCTGCGGTCTATATTTGGGATCTCCTGCCCGTTCTCCCGGAACTGGGTCGGCAACCGTAAAATTAATGATCGGTGTAGTCGGTTTGTCCTGATATACCAAAACAAGTTGTTCACAAGAAAAATCTGTTTTAAAAGAAATATGGTCCGTTCCACGTCCCAGTTCAACAATATTGTAATCTGAATCCAATGAAAGCAAGATAAACTCTCTACCAGGGCGGCTGTTGATATACGCCGGGACATTCAGCGTAATCTGTACTGGTTCTGTCGTATGGATAGAATCGTACTGATACGCTCCTCCAGCCTGATCCACACCGGTCAGATCGCATCTGACAACATAATACGCCGCTATCCCCCAATCGTTGACATTCATCAATTGAATATAACGGTTATATGCGGAACAAAGTGGAAAGCTCGTAAGCTTGCAGTCAATCGTTACTTCAAAATCCCCCGACGTACTGCCATTGAGTACAATCGACTGAAATGCATTTTGAAAAATGCTTAATTCACTGTCATCAATACTCAAGCGCTGCGGCTGGTTCACCTGTATCGTAGAAGCTTTGGCATAGGAGGGAAACAGCCAGAAACAGAACAGTAACACAGAAAACGTTATTGATATAGATAGCAGAGTTTTTCTCATAGCTTCCTTTCTCATGAGCAGGTTTGATTATCCCCCCTGTTCCTTATGTGCTTTTGGTTGCATAAGTTAACAATGAAGAGCGCCGGATGTTTCCAGTGCTCTGTCTCTAACGACCAGCCGCAGCCAGACGTTGTTTCAGTTGTGCGATGATCTGGTCCTTTTCGGAAAGGGCATGGTCCTTCTCTGCAAGGATGTCTTTGAATTTCTTCTCTGCTTCCTGTTCCGCTTCCTTTCTCGCTTCCTTTCTCGCTTCCTTTCTCGCTTCGATTGCTTCGGATTCACGGATTGTCTTCCAAACCTCTTCTTCATTGTATTCGGTCAGCAGCATATCAATCACTTCTCCTTTCTGTGACTGGATATAGTTCTTCACGGCTCCCGTCGGGAGCCGTGCCAGCGCCTCGTCCGCCGCAGTCTTCGGGCCGAGCGACGGGACGAGGTTACGATAATTCGAAACAAAACTGGAATAATCATTCAAAGGTCTGCAAATGCAGGGGAGTTCTTGTCCCGGGTTAATGTTGTACACATGTACGATTGCCTCCAGATCTCCTCTCGAATGCTCAAAGCTGTCGGAAAGCTTCAGGACGGTATCGCCTGTCTGTTTAAGGCCATTATACAATACCACCAGCTTCGGTGTCGGAATTTCTACCAAGGAACTTGTATACAGCCAGGGGGCTTTCTTCGTATCATTCAGATATTTCTCGAGAGCATGAGCAGCATAGAGAAAACACCGAACCGGCATGTTCGGATTCCATGTACTCTGCTGTTCGAACATGTTGAGATCACCAGCAAGAAGGAATGAGACATCATTCTTCATCCCCATATAGACCACATCTTCCAGTGTGTTCAGCTTCAAATCTGCCGGATTGCTGTAATCTGTGTGGTTGATTGCGTTGTACAGTTCAAGAGTCAGTTCTTTTCTCTCTTCTGCCCCAAAAAGTGCATGGAACAGACGATCCTTGTAAAAGCGATTGATCGGCCAGATCTTCTCCTTCTGACCAGGACTTCTCCGTGAATGACTTTTTCGCCTTCCTGCTGCTTTTGAATGTGTTGTTTTTTGTTTTCGTGTTTCTCGTTTGCTCAATGGATGTCCCCCTTTGTTCGCACGGAGGTTCCACAGAAACCCGAGTATCTTTCATTTCATTGTCCTTGTATGTACTCTGGCCGGCCCAAATGCTTTTCTGAAACCTCAGCGAATCGCAATGTATGGAATCTCTTGCATAGGTTTCATTGGATGTGAATCAGATCAGAATACAGACAGGACTGCACACAGTGCAGCATTCACAGACTGGATGAGAAATATGCAATTACTGATGATAATACAAGGGAATTCTCTGATTGTCCAGATGTGCTCATAGAATAAACTGTATTTTGTCGTAAGCATAAAAAGGCTACGGAACATAAACTCACCCGCAGCCCTCACTCCTCAAAACGGTTTGTCATGCATGACGTGCTGCTTGGAAAAATGCCACCTCCTTATTCGAAGCTCCTCTCGGTACCACAGGATGCCGCCAAGCACCATGCCCGCCATGATCAATATCCATTCCGCATTGCTCCACGTTCTCAGCTTTGCAAAGTCCACAGAGACGATGTGGAATAAATAAATCTGGAGGGAAGCCTCTCCGCATAAAGCAAGCACAAGCCAGAGCGGCTTCAGGAAGGACGAAACTGCTGGAAGCTTCTTTATCAACGCTTTCATTCTGCCGACAGCAATGCACACCCCGGGAACGATCAGGATCAGCGGATACCAATTTGTACCATAAATCCAGAATGTCTCTTCATACCTCTTTTCAATAAGATACAGCAAGATGATACCAATCGCCGACACTCCGTAGCTTATGAGCTCAAAGCGCTTTGATATGTCCCGGCCCGCTTTGAATTCTCTGCCAAACCACATCCCGATGATATAGATAGGAATTCGGCAAAGTGCGATCAGGATCGATTTGTACCAGAACAGCGGAGTGATTCCCAATGTCAGAGCCAACATTGCAACCGCGCCGCTTGTTCCTTTTACATCAAGGATTTTCTTTATGAGAGGAGTCGTCAGATAAAAAAACGGCAAAGCAAGAAAATACCAGTTAAAGGCCGGTGCGATGTCCAGCCAGAATGACAGAGTTGTCAGATTTCCGACCAGGAAATCATAAAAACCAGCAAACGCAACCTGTTTTGTTGCAATGCACCATAACGCCCAAACCAAAAAGGCCGGAAGAAAAGATGGGATCAGTCGCTTTCCCTTTCTTACATAAAAGGAAAAGGGGTCTGAATTACGGGTTAACGAACAATATTGTCCAAACCCGGACAGGAACAGAAAAAAGTCTACCCCGCAGTAACCGAAGATCTGAAGCAGAACCAGAAGTGGAGACTGAAACGTCATCCTGCTATGTCCCAGCATGATCCATAGGAGTGCCCCCCCCATAATCGTGTTTCTGGATTTGCTGATCTCTTGTATCATCTATGCCTCCTTGTATCGGTGCTTTTCGGCAATGCGGAGATAAATCCGCGAAGGTGGTTTCTCCTGTTAGCAGCAACGCACGGAACCGTGCGTTGCTGCTAACAGGAGAAGCTGCCCTCAGGCAGCTTCGAGTGTCTTACCCTGCGAAATTGATCACCGGCTCTTCCGGCTGCGCGCAAGGCTCCACCTTCGAAGCCTCCAGCACAATTCCTTCTCCTTCGTACTGTTCGAAATTCTCGCGGCAAATCTTCGCCGTGATCTCCACCCAGGTTTTCTCCGTCAGCTCTTCTGCCTTCTCATAACGGCACGCATAGCCAAGGAACTGCATATCCTCCGCGCAGCACGTCATTGCCATGCGGCCCGGAACCAAGTATCCCTTCGGGAAATCGTCCGGCTTTGCCACCATCGCGCGGAAGCGGATGGTCTTTCCTTCGTAGCGCTCCATATGCTCCATCGCATCCAGATACCAGATGCCGTAATTCATGCCCTCAAGGTCAATGATGTCCTGATTGATATCAAACGGGAGATCCTCCTCCGTGGTCAGATCAATCTCTCCTTCCTTGTCCTCGAAGATCAGATCTGCCTCCGGGCAGACTGCTCTCACGTTTCTCTTATATTTGATCAGCGTATCCTCATCCATGTCATCGCAGCGATTGAACATGATCAGCTCCGAACCGCGAAGCTCCTCGAACAGAAGGGATCTCATCGCCAGATTTGAGAAATACATTCCGAAGGTAGAAGCATCAATGCAGGAAATCTGCTGCTCCAGCATCCAGGCGTGAGGGAGCTTGAACTTACGGAAATCCCACATGCCGTTCCACTCGATCAGAACACGCCCCGGATGATACTTCGCATTCAGCGCCATCAGCGCTGCCGGCGTAAAGTCCTCCGGATTCTCAATCCGCTCCAGATCCGTTCTTGTCTGCTTCAGGAGCTTTTCCCCGAATTCCACCTCGCCCTCTTCACACAGAATCAGAAGCGTACGATCCTTGGACTGAAAGTAAGGCTGGCCGATGGTATAGCTGTAAAAAGAGGATTTTCCGGAATCCAGAAAACCATTGATGACATAAACCGGAATTTTTTCCATAATCATTCTCCTGCCTGTATCTTACTGCCCGTTTCCGTTCCTGCGCTTGAACAGCTTCTCCAGATTGTCCTGATGCAGTCCGGAGCCGATGACACAAATTTTGCCGGTCACATCCGCTGCACCGGTGCGAACCTGCGGTTCTCCCGGAACATAGTCAAAATGAACCCAGGTTCCGTCCGCAGAGGGAAGCATTCCCTTGGAACGAAGGACGAAGCCATAGGTGTCTGCATCCTCAAGAGCCTCAAGCATGCGCTCCACCTCCTCGGCAGAGTACTTCTGAGGTGTCTCCATTCCCCAGCTCTCAAAGACCTCGTCTGCATCGTGCTCGTGATCGTGGCAGCAGTGGTGCTCATGCTCCTCATGCTCATGATCATGGCAGCAGTGGTGCTCGTCTGCATCGTGCTCATGGTCGTGGCAGCAGTGGTGCTCGTGCTCCTCTTCCTCGTGGTCCTCATCGTGATCGTGGTGATGATGAGCGCGGTACACGGTGTTTCCATCCTCGTCTGTAAACTTCTCTGCATGCTCATCATGATGGTGATGATGGTGGTGATGCTCCTCTTCTGCAGCCATAACCTCAGCCAGGATTTCACTCTGAAGATCCTCGCCGCCTTCGATTGTCTCGAGAACCTTCTTGCCGTCAAGCTCTGCCAGAGGCGTCGTGATGATGGTTGCCTTCTGATTGTGCTCACGGATCAATGCGACCGCTTCGTCAATTTTCTCCTGGGATACCTTATCCGTTCTGGTAAGGAGTACGGTTCCCGCATTCTCAATCTGATTGACAAAGAACTCTCCGAAGTTCTTGAAATACACTCTGGCCTTCGCGGCATCCACGACAGTAACCGCACTTCCGACCTTCATGTCCGGAATCTCCTCTGCGGTCTTCTCAATGGCGCGCATCACATCATCGAGCTTTCCGACACCGGAGGGCTCGATCAGAATCCGCTCCGGCTGATAGGTCTCCATCACCTGCTTCAGAGAGGCATTGAAGTCGCCTACCAGTGAACAGCAAATGCAGCCGGAATTCATCTCGCGGATCTCAATGCCCGCTTCCTTCAGAAATCCGCCGTCGATTCCGATTTCGCCGAATTCGTTCTCAATCAGAACCACTCTGGTTCCTGCCAGCGCATCCTTAATCAGCTTCTTAATCAGTGTTGTTTTTCCGGCTCCCAGGAATCCGGAAACGATATCTACCTTTGTCATCGTGATCATTCCTTTCCTCTGACCTCTTCATGTCAGATATCCGTTTATTCATTCATGCCTGCATTCACAAAAGCGCTTTCATGGCTTCCATCACCGTACTCGCCGGTATGCATGCACATTTTCCATCCTCAGTTCCCTGCACAATCATGCCAAGGTAATTCCCGGACTTCCCGTACAAACCGCCTCCGGACATGCCGTTTTCTCCTTCGATGTCAGAAAGCATCAGCTCTTCCCCGATTCCATCCTCTGAAAACCGTGTATTCAGAAGCGTTCCGGAAACCAGGTCGCTGTGATTCTCTCCCCTCAGCGCATAGACCGGATCCTCTTCGGCAAGCCGGTCCAGGAGATCGCGGGAGTAATACACCTCCAACTCCTCTTCAAAAAGGCACTGCACAAAAGCCAGATCGGTCTCTGCATCAGAGGAAAGAACCGTTCCCGTTTCCTTTGTGCCATCCGGAAGAAGGATCTCCGCCTCTTTGCTCTCTCCGACAATATGTGCAGCCGTTGCAATGGTCAGCGTAAACTTCTCATCTTTCGTGGAGTGCTTTCGGGCGTCCAATATGGTGCCGGAGCCGGAAACGCCGCCTGCGTGAAGAACCACCTCATATCCGGACAGTGCCTTATGCAGCTCGTCCGGCTCCAAGGTATACATCCGGTCAATGGTTCCGTTCTTCAGAAGGAGGCCTCGAATCAGAAACATCGCAGCAATGACGGCAAGTACAATCGCCGTCATCGCCTTTTTATTCTTAATCTTATGATTGTAGATATTCATCCTATTCTTTCTTACAGCAGGAGCACCTCTGTCAGGCATAACAATTCTCAGAGCAAATCTACCTGAATCCGGCAGACCTGCTCTGAGATCATTTCCATTAAAAAACAATATAAGCAGAGCGATAAGCCGGGTTCTGTCGTTGGACGATCATCTTTCTAGGACTGCCGTTGCCGGCAGCCTCAAGCGACGCACCTGGAAACGGATCGGGCCAATCCATGGTTTCCGTTTCGGTCTTGCTTCGGATAGGGTTTGCATGGCTCCGCACATTACTGCACGGACGGTAGTCTCTTACACTGCCTTTTCACCCTTACCTCTCTCCAAAGAGAAAGGCGGTATGTCTCTGTTGCACTGTCCCGGGAGTCGCCTCCGCCGGCCGTTAACCGGTATCCTGCCCTGTGAAGCCCGGACTTTCCTCACCCCTGTCAAAGACAGGGCCGCGATCGTCTGCTCTGCTTACAAGCTACTAACTTAACACAATTGTTCTCAAAAATCCAGACGGCAGCTTAGACGACAGCTTTTCCGCCTGCGCCTGCATAGTCTGCGGCAGAGTCCTGCCGCATGCGCTTCGCCGCCTTACAGCTCGAAGCAGCCGCCGCCCACAAACTCGCGGCAGATGGAATTGGCAGGCAGCGCCGCCGTATCCACGCCAACGAAGTATTCCAGGAACTTCAGGAGGCGTTTTGCCTCGTAATACTCCGGGGACTCCATCGAAACCGAATACAGCTGAGGCTCCGCGAACTGCTTGAGCACGGCCTGCTCATAGATGAGGACGGAGTTGAAGACCGCGTCCACATTCTGCTGATAGGGGAAAATATATTTTTCCTCCCCCTCGCGCACCTTCTTCCACAGCGCGATAGTGCCCTGCGCATCGTAGCCGCGGGTTCTCGCATCGCGGACAATTCTTCGAAGAAGTCTGGTATCCGAGGAGGGAATCCGGTTGTGCTCGTCGATGTTCAGGGAGGTCAGCGCAGAAATATAGATTTTGAACTTGTTCTTCGCAGGAATTCCCTCCGACGTCTTCGGATTCAGACCGTGAATGCCTTCGATGATCAGAATGTCATCGGGGCCCATGGAAATCGGCGCATCCTTGTAGCGTCTCTTTCCGGCCTTGAAATCAAAGGTCGGAAGCTCCACCTCTTCTCCGCTTAGAAGATCGGTCATGTTGTCATTAAACAGCTCAAGATCCAGAGCCTCCAGACATTCGTAGTCATAATTGCCGTCGATGTCGATCGGGGTGCGCTCCCTCGGAACAAACCAGTTGTCCATCGACAGAATGTGCGGACGAAGCCCGAAGGAACGAAGCTGAATGGCAAGACGGTGGGCAAAGGTTGTTTTGCCCGAGGAGGAAGGGCCTGCGACCAGCACGACCTTGACATCCTCATGGTCTGCAATGTCCTCCGCGATGTCGCCGATTCTGCGCTCCTGAAGGGCCTCCTGAACGAGAATCATATCCGAAATGTTGCCCTTGCAGATCTGCGTATTCAGATCTCCGACCGTGGAAATATCAACCAGATTCCCCCACTCTGTAGAGAGCATCAGCTGCTCATACAGGTTGTCCTCCTCCCGGAACGGCGTAAGCTCGCCCGGCGTTTCATGCCCCGGAAGATTCATGAGAATTCCCTCGCGGTAGGCGCTCACCTCAAACTGCCGCACATAGTCCGTGGACGGCATCATATAACCGTAGAAGTAATCATAGTAGCCTTCCAGGCAGTAAACATTGACGGTGGAGCTTCTCCGGAAGTGAAAGAGCTGCACCTTGTCCTGCATGCCCTGGCGGTTAAACAACGCAATGGCATCATCGAGCGGATAGGTCTTCTTTGTGATCGCACTGCCGCGATCGCGCATCTTCTCCATCTCCCTCTGGACCTTTTCGGCAAATTCATCCGGAACCAGAATGTTTCCGTTCTCCGACACGGTAAAGCCCTGCTCCTCTTCCTCCGGTGTCAGATTCCCGTGAAGCGTGCAGAAATAAGCATTGCCGAGTGTAAATTCCACCTTTACGCGAAGCGGATCCTCTCTCCCCGTCAGCTCCGCCACCGCCTTCACCAGCATTAGGGTCGCCGTCCGTACATAAGCCAGATATCCCGCGGAATTTCTGGTTGTAATCACAGAAACCACCCCGTCTCGGTCGAGCTTTTTGTTCAGCTCGCGCATTTTCCGGTTAAAATAGACGAGCGCAATCTCATTGTGATACTTCGGCTGGAACTCGCTTACGATCTTCTCGAACGTGGTTCCCTTTTCATACTGCCTCTGCTGTCCGTCTACAAATACTGTCGGCATGTTTTCCTCCCTTCCGGCTAAGCTTTCCCTCTTAAATAACTGTAAATGCTTCCTTTTCCGGCGCGCAGATCACCGTAAGATACGGCATCTCTCTCTTCAGATAATCGCGCATATAAGGCACAAACATCTTCTCCACGCCGTAATGCCCCGCATCAATCAGCGAAATGCCCTTTTCCACGGCGTCCAGTCCCACATGATGGGTAATGTCTCCCGTAATCAGAACATCCGCCCCGCGCTCGATGGCAACGTCCACCTCATCCTTCCCGGAGCCCGGCAGAATTGCCGTCATGACAACCGGTGACTCCGGATCGCCGTACACACGAACCTCCGGAATCCGGAACACATCCTTCACGTACTGCGCGCATTCCCTCAGCGTCATGTGCTCCGGAAGCTCTCCGATTCGCCCAAGCCCCTCATGGGAAATCGAATCCTCGTAGGTCACCTCCAGCACATCCGGATTCAGAAGATGCAGCTCCTCCGCTGCCTCAGCTGCCATCCCCATGACATCAAAATTCGTATGCATGGCATACAGTGCCATATCCGCCTGCAGAATCCGCAGGATACGCTTCCCGATAAAGTCCTGGTCCGTCACATGCTTTAACCCTGAAAATAACAGCGGGTGATGTGTCAGGATCAGATCCGCCTTCTGTCTTGCCGCGTCCTCGATAACGTCCGAAGTCGCATCCACTGCAAGATATACCGCAGACACCTCCTTATCCGCGCGCCCCGCCTGAAGTCCCGGGTTGTCCCAGTCCATGGCAAAGGACTTCGGGCAGAATTCCTCGAGCTCCGTCATGATTTCCGTCAAACGCATTGCCGTCACACTCCCCCTTTTCTCTTATTCAGCTGCCGCACTGCAAACAAAGTCTGCAGAATTCCGATTTCACCCCAGAGCTCAGACAGCCGCTGCCTGGCATTGCTGCTGCCTTCCTCCCCGTTCGCCCCCGCCGCGGCCTGCGAAACACCCTCCGCAACCTTCAGCCTGGAGCGAAGCGTCTGCATCAGATACTCCTGAAAGCAGGGCTCTTTGCCTTCTTCCAGAAAGCGGTGCAGAATGCACGGTCCGTAGCGCTCCTCCATCAGCCTGTGAAAGCCGGGATCACGCAGGATCCGGCAAAGCTCCTTCCCGGAAACCATAGCCTGTTTCAGGTCTTCCTCGGAAAGCCCCTCGATCCGCTCCGCAAGTGCCTGCCAGTCGGGGCGTTCCTGCATCGAATCTGCCTCCTTCGCAGGTTTTGCAGATGTCATATCCTGCTCCGGACGAAGGCCATCCGGGCACAAAACCTTCATCACGGTGTAATATTTTCCCTCGTCCTCAAAAAAGCTCTCATCCGAAATCCGGCAGCCGTTCGCAAACAGCCATTCCCGCACCAGATAAATTTCCGACTGCGGCGACAGAATCAGCTCCCGGAAGGACAGGGCCTTTTCCGGTTCCGCCTCCAGAAGCGTCCGCATCAGAATCCCGCCCATTCCGGCGCAGATCATGCAATCCGCTTCTCCCGCCTGATAGGCCGCGAGACCGTCGGATTTGCGGATATCGCAGCGGTCTGTGAGCTCAGTCAGCTCCAGATTGGATCTGGCAGAGGCCAGCGGCCCGTCCGCCACATCCATCGCAAGCGCATGCGGAATTTTGCCCTCCTGAAGAAGACGGATGTCTGCATAAGCGTGGTCGCATCCGACGTCACAGATGCGGGCTCCCGGCGTCACCATATCGCAGATTGCCTGAAGACGTTTTGAAAGTGTAAGCAAATTTTGTCCCTCCTGAGTGTGCAGGTAAATGATTTTCTCTCAATGAGGACCATCTCGAATTTGCTCCGCAAATCCTCATTGTTAATCCAGATAATCCTTCAGCTTTCTGGATCTGGACGGATGACGAAGCTTGCGGAGCGCCTTCGCCTCAATCTGACGGATACGCTCACGGGTTACGTTAAACTCGCGGCCAACCTCCTCCAGCGTGCGCGCGCGGCCGTCATCCAGCCCGAAGCGAAGCCGCAGAACCTTCTGCTCTCTCTCCGTCAGTGTTCCGAGAACCTCCTGCAGCTGCTCCTTCAGAAGCGTATAGGCTGCCGCCTCCGCAGGAACCGGGACGTTGTCATCCTGAATGAAGTCGCCAAGATGGGAATCCTCCTCCTCACCGATCGGCGTTTCCAGAGATACCGGCTCCTGAGAAATCTTGATGATCTCACGCACCCTCTCGACCGGAATGTTCATGCGGTCCGCAATCTCCTCCGGCGTAGGTTCGCGGCCAAGCTCCTGCAGAAGCTGTCTGGAAATACGAACCAGCTTGTTGATGGTCTCCACCATGTGAACCGGAATGCGGATTGTTCTTGCCTGATCGGCAATGGCTCTTGTGATCGCCTGACGGATCCACCAGGTTGCATAGGTAGAAAACTTAAAGCCCTTGCGGAAGTCGAATTTCTCTACTGCCTTGATCAGGCCAAGATTTCCCTCCTGAATGAGATCAAGGAACAGCATGCCGCGGCCGACGTAACGCTTTGCAATCGAAACCACAAGTCTTAAGTTTGCTTCCGCAAGCTTCTTCCTGGCTTCCTCGCCGTCCGCAACCACTTCCTTCAGTTCCTGCTTGTTCCGCCCAAGAAGGAACGGCTTCTTCTCATCCGCCTCTTCTCTCTGCTCCTCGTTGCGAAGATATTTCCAGAACTCGTCCTCCGTGGTCACCCGTTCGGTATCCCCATCCGCAACATCCGCAAAAATCGTATCCAGCATCTTCTGCGCGATGTCGCCGTTCTCCATGCGCTTTGCGATGGCAACCTCTTCGTCCGCGGTAAGAAGCGGAACCTTGCCGATCTCCTTTAAGTACATCCGGACCGGATCCTCAATGTTGATGGCATCGCCTACGCCATGCGCATCGAGGTCATCCTCGCCGTCCATCTCCTCCTGCTCGATCATCTCGAGCTCTTCGTTCGGAACCTCGTCGTCATCCACGTGATCGTCATCGTCCAGATCCGGCACGTCGTCCTGATCCTCCTCAAGGTTCAGAACATCGATCCCCTTCGACTCCAGATATGCAGTGATCAGGTCATACTTCTCATCCTCAAGATCCATATCCTGGAAGGTCTTGAGAACCTCCTGGTAATCCAACACATCTCCCTTTTTCTTCGCCTGCTTGACAAGCTTCTCAAGACGCGTCTGAAATTCATCCGCATCCTCTGCATTTTCCTCCGCAACCACGGACTTGGCGGACTTCTTCGCTCCGCCTTTGGCTGCGGGCTTCTTCGCAGGCTTTTCCTCTGCCTGGACAAGCTCCTTGTTTTCTGTCAGTTCATCTGCCTTCTTCTTCGCCATAATATCCTCCCTGCCGCTTCACGGCGGCATTCTTTTATCATCACTCCAGCCAGCTCTCTGGTCTTATTGCTTAATTTGGTCCGGATCAATCCTTATACGCCCGGACGGCACCACTCTATGTCACACTTCCCGGTATCATCAGAACCAGCGGGATCTTCTGAAGAGCCGCAAGGTCCTTTCTGGCCTTCATCAGCTTCCCGAGGGCCGCCGCATCGGTCATATTCGCCGACAGACGGTCGATCGAATTGCGTTTGACCGAGCAGAGCACATCCCGCAGAAGCTTCTGGACCTCCTCCTCGCCGATTCCGGGAAGCCTTGTCTCAAACAAGGCCGCCGCCTGCCGCTGCTCCTCCTCATCCTCGAACATCGCAATCACCACTGAGGGCGATGCATGCGGCCGTACGCCGTTTCCGGAAGCCTGCGCAAGCTTATCTCCCGCTTCCTTCTCCAGAATGGCAAAATACTTCTCAGCCGCCTGCCGCGGCACCCCCTCCGAGAAATCCTCCGCGGAAATGTAATCACGAATCTGCGGATACAGTCCCGGATCATCCGATACGCAGGTAAGAAGCAGGCACTCATTCCGGATTTTCGCCCGCTCCAGCGCCGATATACGCTTATCCGCCGTTGGGTCCTTGGGCCGTGCGGCCGGGGAAGCTGCTGCCTGCGGATAGGCTCCTGCAAAACGGTCCTCCCGCCTTGCATCGTTCTGCCCTTCCTGCCCCGTCAGAACTCTTCCGTAGGAAGCAACCTCCCGCCGCAGCATTCCTTCGTCGATAAAGTACTTCTGCGACATGGCCTTTACATACGAATCCCGCTCGATCTCATCCGCAAAGCCGCACAGGCGCTTTGCAATCTCGTGATAAAACTCCGACCTGGAGGCAGGATCCTCCATCCGATAGTTCTTCTCAATCTGCCGGATCTGATAGAAAAACGAGTTCTCCGCCTGATCCAGGCGCTTCTGAAACTCCTCCGGCCCGAGATTCTTCATAAACTCATCCGGATCCTTATATGGCTCCAGGTTCACGACCTTTCCGGTGAGCCCAGCCGCATGCAGGATTCCGATGTTGCGCATCGCTGCCTTGACGCCCGCGCCGTCCGAATCATAGGACAAAAGAACCTGCTTCACATAACGCTTTAAAACCGCGGCCTGCCCGTCCGTGAACGACGTCCCAAGGGATGCAACCGCCTGCGTAAAGCCCGCCTGATGCATCGCGATGACATCCATGTAGCCCTCACAGAGGATAAAATAGCCGCATTTTGTCTTCTTTGCGATATTGAGCCCGTACAGATTTCTCGACTTGTCAAAGACCGGCGTCTCCGGAGAGTTCAGATATTTCGGCTTTCCGTCTCCCATGACTCTGCCGCCGAAGCCGATCACACGGTTCGTCACATCCATGATCGGGAAAATCACACGGTTCCAGAACTTATCATGAAGTCCCCTCTTCTCGTCATAGGCGGCAATGCCGGAGAGCAGAATGTTCTCATCGGAAAAGCCCTTCGACCTCAGATGCGAAACCATATCCGAACTGGAGCCGTCCGCAAAGCCAAGCCCGAAGGCGCTCATCGTCTGCGGAGACAGCTTCCTCTCCTCGAAATACGCAAGTCCCTTTTTCCCCTTCGGAGACCGGAGAAGCTTGAAATAATACGTGGCAGCCTCCTTGTTGATCGCAAGAAGCTCTGCTCTCTGATCATTTCGCTTCCTTGCCTCCTCCGAATAATTTGCTTCGGGAAGCTTGATGCCCGCCCGGTCTGCCAGAACCTTCAGAGCCTCCTGAAAGCTGTAATTCTCATATTTCATGAGAAAGGTCAGGACGTTCCCGCCCTCGCCGCAGCCAAAGCAGTGAAAAACCTGTTTGCCCGGGTGCACCGAAAACGAAGGCGTCTTCTCATTATGAAACGGACACAGCCCCATAAAGCTGGCACCGCTTTTTTTCAAATGCACATGAGAGCCGATCACATCGACGATATCATTCGCCGCAATCACCTGCTCCACTATTTCTTCCGGATAATACATTTCCTTCTTCTTTCCTACTGCCAGCACTTCGGCACGTAGATGTCCTCGTATTTTGCTATCGCAAAACGGTCTGTCATCGAAGAAATATAGTCGCACACTATGCGCTCCCGTGAATCTCCGAATTTCTCCATGCGATCCTTCAGATACTCCGGCAGACGTTCCACATGCTCGTAATAATAACGAAACAGCTGCTCCACAATCCCCATGGCCTTGGCTTCTTCTCCCTTGGCCTTCGGATTCGTGTAGACGTTCTCGAACATGAAATCCCGAAACTGACCATATGCCTTCTCGACCGCCTCCGACATCTCAAGAACAGGTCTTCCCATCGAATTGGAGATGATGTCATGCACGTAGGTGTCCAGGCGCTCCTCCATGGTATGCCCGAGAACCTTTGCGATCTCTTCCGGCACATCGTCGTCCGAAAGAATGCCTCCCCGGATCGCATCATCCATGTCATGATGGAAGTATGCAATCTTATCCGAATAACGGACGATCCTTCCCTCCAACGTCGCAGGTCTTCCTGCCGTCTGGTGATTGGCAAAGCCGTTCAGGACCTCCCATGTCAGATTCAGCCCCTGCCCGTCCTTCTCCAGAACCTCTACAAGCCGCACCGACTGCTGCGCATGGTCAAAGCCCTCCGGACACAGACGGTTCAGCACCCGCTCACCGGCATGCCCAAACGGCGTATGTCCAAGATCATGCCCAAGCGCAATTGCCTCCGTCAGGTCCTCGTTGAGTCGCAGCGCCTTGGCAATCGTTCTCGCATTCTGGGAAACCTCCAGCGTGTGCGTCATCCTCGTCCGGTAATGATCTCCGTCCGGTGTGATGAACACCTGCGTCTTATCCTTCAGTCTTCGGAACGACTTGGAATGCAGAATCCGGTCCCGGTCTCTCTGAAACACCGGCCGCAGATCATCCTCAGGTTCCTCTCGTCGCCTGCCCCTCGACTTCGCCGAAAAGGCCGCCCACGGCGCAAGGATCTCCTTCTCGCGCTCCTCAAGCTGCTCGCGGATCAAAAGCTGGTTCTGCGTCCCCGTCTCCATCATTTCTGCCTCCTGCCGCATCGCGAACGTTAAGCTCCGCAAAGCCGGCCAATAGCCGGCGCTATTTGCACACAGTCACATATATATTTAATATTCTGCGCCGACGGCGGATTTCCTTTTTTTCATTTTTCTTTTTTCTGTTTTCTAAGTTTTCCGCTGCGGCGTGCATCCTTATTTGAGAAAATGTTTGATCAGGGATGATTTTCCTACATGGAGTTCATCCCTATTCGAAGAAATGTTTCACCAGAGATGATTTTCTTCCGCGAAGTTCATCCTTATTCGAGGAAATGCTTCACCAGAGATGATTTTCTGCCGTGGAGTTCATCCCTATTCGAAGAAATGTTTCAGTAGAGATGATTTTCTGCCGTGGAGTTCATCTCTATTCGGAGAAATGTTTCTGCAGAGATGATTTTCTGCCGTGGAGTTCATCCCTATTCGAAGAAATGCTTCAGCAGGGATGATTTTCTGCCGCGAAGTTCATCCCTGTTCGAGGAAATGCTTCAGCAGGGATGATTTTCTGCCGCGAAGTTCATCCCTGTTCGAGGAAATGTTTCACCAAGGATGATTTTCACCAGCTGACTCGTGTCAACTTTCGTGTCAGCTTCTGCTCCCCCAAAGGCTCCTATACTACCATAATTGCTCTGCGAGCAATCTTCTTATAGCAACAAAAAAAAACCGTAAATCCAAGGTTTCTTGAATCTACGGGGTTTCCTTAAAAGTACGGCCAGCAGGGCTCGAACCTGCGACCTCGTCCACGTCAAGGACGCGCTCTCCCAGCTGAGCTATGACCGCATAATGCGGGAGATGGGACTTGAACCCACACGGCCTTACAGTCACAAGAACCTTAATCTTGCTCGTCTACCAATTCCGACACTCCCGCGTATGTAATTGTGTCTCAGAAGAAAACGGCTCCGAAAGATCCATGTCCTTCTAAGCAATTTGCAGAAGAGACAACCGCCTCTTCTGCAAATATTCGGTTTATACCGAGTGCAGAAGATGGGACTTGAACCCACACGACATTGCTGCCACAGGCACCTGAAGCCTGCGCGTCTACCAATTCCGCCACTTCTGCAAGCAAGGTGTATCATACCGTACACCCCGCCTTCATGTCAACCGATTTTTGATTTTTATCTCAGATTTTCTACCTCGGTGATTTCAAATGATTTCACCCATTTCTGCTGCCTTATCATGTACTTCTTAACCACATGTCAGGAATTTCTTTCTTCTTATCACGCGCTTCTTAACTGCGTTCCAGGAATTTCTTTCTCCTTATCACGCGCTTCTCAACCACATTCCAGGAAAAGGTTCCCATCAGCAGAAAACCTGCACCATAACACAGAAAAAGGGGTATATGGCTCACCTTCGTCGGAAGCTCCAGGAAAAAGATCAGATTGATCAGAGGCCAGTGATATAAAAAGATACCATAGGACAAATCTGCCTTCAGCCTGTGGCTGCCCCAGCCATAGGCACAGGACAGAACCGTTAGTGGAAGCAGAATGCTTGTCATAAGATCCGCATAATATCCGGGAAGCGGCAGCGAGAATGCCATGCAGCAGGCTTTGCAAACTGTATATCCTGCAAGAAGTAAAGCCCATCTTCCGGAAAGGCCAGTAAGAAGCTCATTCCGGAATCTCCACAGATAAAATCCCAGATAGAACCATAAAAGGTAGGGCAGAAAGCTTCTCTGCAACAGCTTCAAAGCTCCTTCCGGCAAAAGCATTCTCTGTTCCGCAATCCAACACAGAAGATTCAGAAGAATCGCAGCCGCAAGTCCTGCATGCCATGCTCTGCGGCTCCAAGCCAGAATCCGCTTCCAGAAGATAAGAACCAGAACATACAGCTGAAGCTCCACCATAATGGCCCACAGCGTTCCATTCAAACTCCCAGTTGCAAAGCCTTGAAGAAATTCCGGGGTATAGGCTGCTCCCAGTCCCTGCACAGCTCCCCAGCGAAGCATCTGCGCCGAAGGAACGTTTTCAGGTCCCAGCAGGATGTATACCTGTGCTGCAATCAGCAGCATGCAAACCCACAGGCCAGGATAAATTCTCCGGAAACGTTTCAGAACAAAATCCTTCCTCCCTGTGGCACGGTTTAAGGATTCCCCCATCAGAAATCCACTGATTGCAAGCAGAATAATCAGTCCGGGATACAGAGAAAGAACCCGTTTCAAACCAAGAAGAAACTGATCCCCCTTGTAACTGATTCCATACCTCATCAGGGAAAGATTCAGATAATGCGTGATTGCGATCTGCAGCGCCGCAAACAGGCGCAGCAGGTCAAGACTGTTGTCCGAGACCGATAGGGTCTCCTTTATCGGCTTCTGGCTCATTTTCCCTTCGGATTCTGGCTGATCCAGTCAATTGTATCCGGATCCACTCCCTCATCAATGTCATATCCCATTGCTCGAAGTGCTACTCTGCTCAGCAGGTTCGCATACTTCACTCTTCCGGCATCCGTCATATGGATACCATCCAGCAGATCCTCCGATGCGGTATACGGATTAATCCCGGAGTTTTCATATTCGTTCACCGTCGATGTATTCTGATGTCCGCCGGCAGGGTGCGTTGCTGTCTCCACATAGTTATACAGCGTCCCATAGCCGTTGTTTATGATGTTGGAGTCACCAAGAAAAGCGCCGGTTCCTCCCTGCCAGAACTGTGCATAGGTCGGTGTGCAGACAAGGATCTGTGCCTCCGGGAAATAATTCCGGATATCGAGAATCATGGATTCCAGAGCTCCGAAATAAGTATACACACTGCCCGGATCGTTCTCATCGTACATCGGCTTTTTTGAGAGGTAGTCGTTTACACCGTATTCCAGCACAAACAGATCTGTCTTGGAAAAATCACAGCTGTTGAATACATTCATCTGATAATCCCAGCCATTCAGACAGGTGGTGTCCTGTTCCCCGACAATTGCCTTCACCAGATTGACCCCGCAGGTCGTTCCCCACTGGGACATATCCTTGCCCCTGTCCTCCTGCTCTGCCGCCGCACACTTACCGCCAAGAGCAAGGTTGTAGACATTCGCATGAAGCTTCTGGGACAAAAGATAGCCAAGTCCCTCTGTTCCTAGGAAATTCGCAAACTGCGAATCGCCAAGGACTACCACCTGAAACATTGCCTTGCCGGTCTTCCCATAGAGCGTGGAAGCGACGCCCGCAGGGAGCGGTGCCTCCTGCAGTGTCGGGTTCTCGATTTCCGAGGGGTCAATCGTTGTAATCTCCGTCGGAATCTCCGTCTGTGCCTCATGCCGGATCAGCTCTGATGTCTGACCTTTGGAAGCATATTCCTGGTCTGCCGCATCTTTCAGATCCGAATTCAAGTCCTTTTCCGAAGCAGTGTCTCCCTCACTTGAATTCTCCTCCGGTTGCTCCTGCGTAGTCCCGGCAGTATCCGTATTGTCACTGACCAGAGTCTCCGTCTCTGCGCCCGGCACATTTTGATTTGTCTTCATAACAGACACGCGTCCGAGTGCAAAACCGACAAGGAGCGCCGCTGCCGCAATAACCGCTGTTACCGCATTTCTTACATCCATTTTTCTCATAAATCAGATATTCCTCTCTTTCAGTACTCCTCGTGCTGCAAATATGCCGGCTGCGAGGTCTTTTCCAGATAGTCCAGGAGCTCATCATCCACTGCCTCATCGTTGTACCAGATATGCAAGGGATGACTGCACATAATCATGAGCCCGTGCGTATCCGGGTCAATCACCATCTGAACATGGCCGCCTCCGCGGCAGAAATCGTCCGATTCCAGATTGTTGTCAAACGATGCTGCATAATGCTCCGAAAGAACTGTTTTTAATATTCCCGGGTAATCGATTTCATTATCATTTTTCCCGGCTCTCTTTTCGTCGCGAATTGCCATATGATACCAGATCCCGGTCCAGTACATTGCATCATAGCAGGTTTCAATGTTGTCCCGCTCTATGAATGCGTCATACCTTGGCTTCAGAACAAGAACCGCCCCCACAAGCAGTGCCGCAGATACAAAAATGATAAGAAGCTTTTTCCATTTCTTCATGCACGCATTCCTCATTTTTACGAAACAGCTTCAGAAATTTGCATACATAAACGCCGATGATGCATTGGAAAAATCAATTGCCAGCTGTACAAGCAGCATCAGCGCATACAGACAGCACCACCGAACCGCTCTCGGCCGGATTGCAAGCACATCATAGAACGTTCTCTTCTGTTCATGAAGAAGATCTGCTGCCAGAAGAACCAGCATGCCGAGGAGAACAAGAAGCATTCCCTTTCCCGTGAGAATTCCAGGCTCCGTCAGATAACAGCGAATTACAATGCCAAGCTCTGCAAGCTGAAATCGTCCCGGAACAAAGGTAGCTGCAAAGGCATGTATGCAGTCCCCGAACTGATAAATCCGGTCAAAATACCATCCGATGTTCACAATGACAAACGTCCTTGCTACCCGGAACAAATGCATTCCCCTGGATTCTGTCTTCAGATGAAGCTTTTCATTCCACGAGCGGAAAAGAGGCGCACCGATATCCGAAACTGCAATGACGATTCCATTATACAACCCCCAGAGAATATAGTGCACTTCCGGTCCGTGCCAGATTCCAACCAGGAAAAAAACCAGAATGTTCGCAATCGATGCAGGAAGAACAACGCCAAGATGCTTCCCGAACCGTTTTGAAATCTTCTTCCCAAGCTTCTGAACCGGCTTCAAAAGGGCAAACGGATAAAAGACATAATCCCGCATCCAGGCTCCCAGTGAGATGTGCCATCTTCTCCAGAAATCTCCAAGCGAAATCGAGAAATAAGGCTGTCGGAAGTTCGGCGCAAGCTCGATTCCGAACAGCTGCGCCGCACCGGTCACAATATCAATGCCACCGGAAAAATCCGCATACTGCTGAAACGAATACATCAGAATCGCAAATACCACCACAGAGCCCGGAATCGTCCGGATGTTGTCATCCAGCAACACTGCGATCGCGGGAGCCAGCACATTCGCAATCGCATACTTTTTCATCAGACCGAACAGAATCAGAAGCATCGCGCGCTTCCATTGTTCAAAAGAAGCCTTGTGCTCTCCAAGAAGCTGTGTCTGCAACTGATCATATCGACCAATCGGCCCCTGAACAAGCTGCGGGAAAAAGGAAACAAACAGGAAATAATGCAGGAAATTGCGCTCAGCCCTGATTTTCCCGTTATAGACATCGATAAGATATCCAAGTGCCTGAAAGGTATAAAAGGACATTCCAAGCGGAAGAAGCCATCCATGGTACGAAACGCCCCAATACTTAACAAGCGCAAGAACACCGAAGTTAAGAAGAAGTGCCAGAAGCAGAATGCCCCTCTTCCTCTTCTGCGCTGCGGCCTTCGCCTCGCGAACGGTCATTCCGCTGAAATATTCGGAAGCTCCGTTCCCGTCAGCTTTTTCCGGATTTTCGGGTTTCTGCGCCGCACGGAAGGACTTATAAGCCAAAGTCCACCGTTCCATCCAAAGAGCACTCCCCCAGCAGGTCAGTGCGGTCAGAACAAGAAATACCAGGTTCTTCGGCCCCGAGAACACATAAAAAGCAATACTTGCAAGCAGCAGACAGATCCACTGTCTTTTGCCTGCAAATACCGTGTAATACAGGATGAATACGATGCACAGAAACAGTGCAAAGGAAATCGAAGTGATACTCATTTGTGTTGTGCTTCTGCCTTAATCTGCTCGAGCTCTGCCACGGAAAATGCATATTTTCTTCCGCAGAAACTGCAGGAAAGCTCTACCGGTTTCTGATCCCTGATCATCGAAGTCAGCTCCTCATCTCCAAGAAGTGCAAGTGCCCTGGACACGCGATCTCTGGAGCAGTTGCAGAAGAACTGAACCTCGGTTGTATCCGTAATCCGAAGATCATCAAATCCGTTCAGTGCCTCCCGGAGCATGTCTTCCGGAGTCATGCCATCCTCCAGCATCTCCGTCACATAGCGGATAGCGGAAAGATTGTTCTCCAGCCGGCTGATGGTCTCATCCGAAGCAAAGGGCATCAGCTGAATAAGAAAACCGCCCGCCTTCTTCACCGTATGATCCGTATCAACCAGAACGCCAAGGCCAACCGAAGACGGAATCTGTTCCGACTCCGCAAAATAATGCGTCAGATCGTCCGCAATCTCACCGGAATGTATCGCAATCTGCCCATTGTACGTATCCTTCAGATCCAGGTCCCGGATCACCGTCAGCGTCCCCTTTCCGACTGCGCGTCCGACATCCAGATGCCCGTCTGCCTTCAGGGGCAGCACCACAAGAGGCTGCTGCACGTAGCCCTTTACATTGCCGTGATGATCTGCCGTAACAACAATAGACCCCAGAGGGCCATCGCCGTCAAAGCGAATCGTCAGAAGGTCATCGTCATTCTTGAGCATGTCGCTCATCATGAGTGCCCCCATCATCGTCCGTCCAAGCGCCGCCGTCGCGACAGGACTTGTCCCGTGTGACGCTCTCGCCTTATCTACCAGATCCCGTCCCGTAATGGCAAAGCACCGGATCTCATTGTTCGCCGCGATCCCGCGGATCATATAATCGTTCTGCTTCCTGTTCTTCTGTTCTTCCATCTTTCTTCCTGATTCCTTTTATACATATATCATCCGGCAGGCGTAAACTGCATTCCGGAGGTCATCTTCACAGAGCCGTCACGAAGAAGGAACAGCGCCTCATAGCCATCCATTCCTTCAATCAGCTTCTTCCCCTCCTCGGATCCCAGGATCAGACAGGTAGTGGAAAGCGCGTCGCAGTCTCCGGATGTTCCTTTCTCCCCCTTAATCGTCACGCCAAGCACGTCCGAATCCGCCGGGTATCCGGTCTTCACATCCAGAATGTGGTGATACTCCGTCCCATCCTCCGTAAAAAAACGTTCATATACGCCGGAAGTCACCATGGTGCCATCCATAAGAAGCGATGATCCCACGATCTCCTTCCGGTCCGAATACGGTGTTTCAATTCCAATGGTAAACGGAGAAAATACGGTTTTCTCCGTCGTATTCCCGGCGGAATCTGGTTTCCCGCCAATGCACTCGATATTCCCTCCAAGGCTGACGATAGCCGAGGTCACACCTTCGTCCCGAAGCTTCTCGCACACCCTGTCCGCAATATATCCCTTGGCGATCCCGCCAAGATCGATCTCCGTCTCAGGATCCTTCAAAGATACGATTTTCTGGTCCGCATCAATCTGAATGTTCCGATAGTCAACATGCCGAACCGCTTCCGAAAGCAATTTCGAATCCGGCACCTTCGGGGACTCCCCGTGAAAATCCCAGAGATCCTCCGCCTTTCCGACTGTAATATCAAACTTCCCGCCGGAAAGCTTTCCATATGCAATGCCTTCTTCCAGCACATCGATTGTTCTGGCATCACAGGAAACCGGATCTCCCTCCGCGTGATTGATGTTCCAGATATCAGAGCCTTCCTTCGTCTTGCTGAGGAGCTTTTCATACTCATCACAAAGGGAAAAAGCATCCGCAATGGCACTCTCTGCTTTTACAGAAAAGGATGCCCCTTCCTCTCGGCCTGCACCGGAAGAAGCGTCTGATTGACGGATTCCGTAAATCGTAATCTGACAAATCGTGTCAAAATAAAAGCTTTCCCTGGCAACCGGCTCTTCAGCCTTCCCATGCGGTTGTATCTGCCCGCAGCCGGCCTGTGTTATAATCACTACGGCTGCCGGAATGCTCCAGAAAAGCCTTCTTGAAAAAGGCTTTCTCCCAAAGAGCCTTCGCGCGGCAGCAGGAATGCAGTGCAATCTCCTTATGAGTAAATTCCCACCATGCCTTGTATTCAACGCTGTATTTCTAACTCCGTCCATCCAACTGTAAAACAGAACAAGTTTATCATGTTTAAAGAGATAAAAAAAGGCGATGTCCTTCTCCTTGCTGCTTTCCTTGCAGCAGCACTTCTGATTGCACTGTCTCCGGCTCTTCGCAACACGCTTTCTTCTCATCGAAATCATAAAGAAGAAAATGCTGTCCTCGAGATACGTATTGCCGGGGATTTGTATGGTTCCTACTCCCTGTCTGAGGATCAGACCCTGGAGATTCATAGCAGCTACGGGAACAATACGCTGACCATCTCAGGCGGAACCGCAGCCATGACAGCCTCTGACTGCAAGAATCAGATCTGCATCCGATCCGGCGTGATCTCAAAGCCCGGTCAGATGATTGTCTGCCTCCCTCATCGGCTGAGTGCCGAAATTCTCCCGCCCCCCGGTGAAGCTCCGGACTCCGACACAGATGCAAACTCCGACGCAGGTTCCGACTCCAGTCCATACTACGATGCCATTGTGAGGTAAACAGGCAAGAACTATGAAGAACTCATCCATCAATAAAAATCCCCTTTCCGTAAAACAGCTGACAACCTTTGCCATGCTCGCGGCTCTTGCCTTTGTGCTCTCCTTTCTGGAATCACTCATTCCCTTTCAGCCGGGACTTCCAGGGATAAAGCTCGGTCTTGCCAATCTTGTTGTCGTCTTTGCCCTCTTTCGTATGGACACACATGCGGCTCTTTTCATCAATGCAGTCCGCATTCTGCTTGCAGGCTTCCTGTTCTCAGGCCCCTTTGGCACGCTCTATTCTGCAGCCGGTGCCGCAGCAAGCCTTGCTTCCATGAGCCTTCTCCTTCGCATCAACCGCAAAAGAAAACAGGCCGGTAAATCCGACCTGTTCTCCATTCTCGGCGTCAGCATGACCGGAGGCGTCTTCCATAATCTCGGCCAGCTGTTCATCGCGATTTTGCTTCTTTCCAGCTTAAATCTTGTCTATTACTTCCCTGTCATGATCCTCTCCGGTATCATAACCGGACTGATCAACGGAATGATTGCCCACCTGCTCATTCAGGCGCTTCCAAATTGATATCCTCCAAAGTGACACTCTTCTTGTCATAATATTCTGCAACCGTCCTGTTAATCCAGTAGTCGGGATCCTCTGTCAGCTCAAGCCCATACAGGAACAGAAGATACGGCCGTTCGCTCACCGCCTTCACGACGACATCCTGCCCGTCCGTTGCCGGATCATTCAGAAGAGCCGCTCTCTCCTTCATCTCCCTGTCGTAGCGCTGCGCCTCACCAATCAGAAGAGACCTGGCCGCACACAGGCTGGTCAGAGTCTCCCGATTCTCTCTCGGCAGCACGTAGTACATTCCCGTAAACAAGACGATAAACGCAACAATCGATACCACCCATCGGGACAGCCAGGGCTCTTCTGAACATGCCTGTTCCCGGAGCGCATGGTAAACCTTTCCGATAAGAAAAAGCTCCGATACCGCACCGAAGGTGACCATGTAGAAAAACCGCACATCCTCCACCCGCATGGGGCCGCCGTCTCCATAGACGTACACCGTCGGCGCATAGCTTGCCGCATAAATCAGAAAGAAAAGAAGAAGCACCGGCATTGCAGGAAGTGACCAGAAGTCGTTCCCACTCTTCGTTTCCTCCGTATCCCACTCCCGGACGAGAAGCAGGAAAAAAGGAACAAGAAGCGCCAGAAGCAAGAGAAGCATAACACCCGTCTGCTGCTGAATACTCTGTCCTGCAAGGGAAATTGAATGAATGACCGCCTGTACCAGAGAGCCTGTCCCGTAGCTTCCCTCCTGCTCCATCCGAACTCCGTTTCCCGGAGCCAGCACGCTCACGGCAAGGCCAAGAACTCCCGAAACAAGAATCGCCAGATACGGAATCCATCCCCTCCTTCGCCGAACCAGAAGAAGCAGTGCAAACGAAAGGACAAGCAAAAGGTTCACAAGTGCCGTGGCATAGTTTCCTCCCATCGACAGGAAGGAAAGGATTGCTGCAGGCACCAGCTTCGGAGCAGAAAGCTGCTCCTCCCGGTAAATCTGAATCAGCACGGCAGAAAGCAGCAGCATGGATGTATAAAACGGCAGATAATTCACCGCTCCATCCCACCAGAAAAACATGTCAAGTGCCCGGGGAACCAGCTGAATCATCGCAAGCGAAGTCACACAGGCTGCGATATCTGCCAGCATCCGCTGTCTTCTCTGCGTCTGTGAATCCGCCCGCCGTCCGAACAGCGTTCTCCAGAAGATCAGATTGGAAACAATCAGTAATCCAAAGGTAATAAATGCGACCGCTGCATACCAGGAATCTCCGAATGCTACCGGATCCAGAGTTCCCAGAATCACTGCCGTAAAGCATCCCTGCCAGGAGGTGTAGCTCCAGTGAAGCTGCTTCAGGCAGCCCTGGAAAAATCCCAGAAGACTGCCTGTCGCCTCCCACGCATGATGCGGGTAATTGGAAAATGCATAGTCATCCGCGCTGGCATGATTGTAAAAAGAAATGACAGCGAGCGGAATCAGACTCACAATCAAAACAATCCGGAAGAAAAGATGCCAGAACTCCAGACTCCGGAAGAACGCTCTCCCCGTTGTCCTTTTTCCCGGGCTCTTTCTGATTATTCTCATATTGTCTGTACTCTCCTTGCCTGCGTCATGCCTTCTTCGCAAGATCCAGAATGGCGTGCTTTGGACACTTCGCCGCGCACTCGCCGCAGCCGACGCACTTAGCCGGATCAATCCCTGCCACATTGTCCACGACATGGACCGCATCATGCTGGCAGGTTCTCTCACACATCCGGCATGCAATGCAGGAGGTCTTGCAGACTGCCATCGCTGCCTTGCCAAGATCCTTATTGGAGCACTGAACGAAAACCTTCTCCGAAACAGGCTTCAGTGAAATCAAGTGCTGCGGGCAGGTCTTAATGCACTTGCCGCAGGCGGTACAAACATCCGGATTGACCACCGCGACACCATCGCAGAGATGGATGGCATCAAACTCACAGGCATTCACACAGTCGCCCAGGCCGATGCAGCCATAGGGACATTCCTTCGAGCCTCCGAACAGAGTCTTTGCCGCCGCGCAGCTCTCTACTCTTCCGGAATACTCATACAGGGGCTTCGCATTCTCCTTTGTTCCGTTGCAGGCAACAAAGGAAACCTGACGCTCCACATCTCCCGCGGTTGTTCCAAGCGTTGCCGCAAGCTTCGCCGCAACCGCAGGACCGCCGACCGCACACTTCGTACAGGGAACCGGCTCTGCTGCATTCTTATTCGCAAGAGCATGTGCGTAGTCATCGCAGCCCGCATATCCGCAGCCGCCGCAGTTCGCACCGGGAAGCTCTGCGCGCAGATCCAGAAACAGCTGATCCTCCTTCACCGCAAATACCTTCGACGCATAGGAAAGAAGGACTCCGGCAATAAGACCAACCACAAGGATCAGTACAATTGCAATAATGATCAAATTCATAATGATACCTCTCCTAACCGATCCTTTCAGATCATTCAGATCATTCCCGAGAATCCCATAAACGCCAGAGACAGAATTGCCGCCGTGGTAAGAATAATCGGAACTCCCTGAAATGCCTTCGGAATCGCTGACTGATCCTGAAGCTTCGTACGGACGCCGGCCATGATCATCATGGCAAACCAGAATCCGAGGCCGCCGCCAAAGCCCTGCAGAATCGCATAAACATATGCTGCGCCAAAGGATCCGACTGCCGCAACCGTGTAATCCTCGGTATTGGAAATGCAGACACCGAGAACTGCGCAGTTTGTGGTAATCAAGGGCAGATAGATACCAAGCGAGGTATACAGCGCCGGCATGTTCTTCTTCATGAACATCTCGATAAACTGCACCAGTGCCGCAATGACCAGAATGAAGACGACCGTCTGCATGTACTCAATCCCGCAGGACAAAAGGAGCTGCTGGATCGGGAAGGTCACGATGGAAGCAAGTCCCATGACCAGAGTAACCGCAATGCCCATGCCCTTTGCACTGTCCAGATCCTTGGAGACGCCAAGGAAGGGACAGATACCTAGAAACTGTGCCAGCGGATAGTTATTGACAAGGACCATCGAGATGATGATCAGAATCATTTTGGTAAAGCTCATGATCACTTCTCCTCCTTCTCAGATACCGGAGCAGAAGCTGCGGCCGCCTTTGCGGCAACACTCTTCTCCTCTGCTGCCTTTGCGATCTTCATCGCTTCCATCGTCTTCTCATCCACCGCGCAGGCGCCGCTCTCCAGTGCCTTTCTCTCCGGAGAGCAGGAGCTCTCCATCGCGCAGGCGCTGCAGCCGAAGTCCTTGCGAATCTTCGACTTGTCTCTGGTAAGATGATGTACCGCTGCCATCACGCAGGCGAAGACAAAGAAGCCGCCGGGAACCATCGTCATGATGGACATGCCGGGAATAAAATTCGACAGAATCGGAATTCCCTTAAAGCCGGGTGCGAGACCGAACCAGTCGCCTGCAAGCCAGGTCCCGGAGCCCAGGATCTCACGGATGGAGCCCATCACGCACAGCGTCAGCGTAAAGCCAAGCCCCATGCCAAGGCCGTCCAGTGCCGAATCTCCCATTGTGTTCTTCGATGCAAACATCTCGGCACGTCCGAGAATGATGCAGTTTACAACGATCAGAGGCAGATACAGACCAAGTGCCGAATACAGAGACGGCACAAACGCCTGAAGAAGCATCTGCACGATGGTAACAAAGCCCGCAATAACCGTAATGAAGCAGGGAATGCGAACCTTATCCGGAATCAGCTTGTGGAGCGCCGAAATTACAATGTTCGAGCACACCAGAACCGCCGTCGCCGCAAGTCCCATGCCAAGACCGGTCTCTACCGAGGTCGAGGTTGCCAGCGTCGGACAGGTACCGATGACCAGCACCAGAACCGGGTTCTCCTTAATAAAGCCATTGGTCAGGATGCTTAATTTTGATTTCTTCTGAACTTCTTCCATTACTGAGCACCTCCTAACGCCTTGAACTGATCGAGCGCCAGATATACGCCCTTATGAATGGCGGTGCCGGAAACCGAAGCGCCGGTGATGTACTGGAACGCCGCCCCGCCTGACGTCACAGAAGTCTCCTTCTTGACATCCTGAGCAGTCAGCTCAGTAAGTCCGTCATACTGCGCCAGATATTCCGGCTGTGCATCCTTGGAGCCGACACCGGGCGTATCTGCACTGTCTGTCACCTTGACGCCCGTGATCGAGCCATCCGAGGTAAGGCCAACCATCATCGTAAGATCTCCGCCGAAGGACTTCGTCACAACCGTAATGACATAGCCCGCGCCGTTGTCTGCCTGATAAACCTCTGTCACCTTTGCCGACTGATCCTCCGATACCTGAAGATCCGTATCCATAGCGGTAAAGGAATCCGCATCGGTCAGAAGCTCCTTCCGCGCTGCTGTTGCAGCCGCCTCCTGATTCTTCACAATAATCGGTGCGGAAATAAAATTCGTGATTGCAAGAAGTGCTGTCGTCACCACGCAGATTACCACCAGAATCACAACCGGATAGACATACTCCCTGCCGAAATTCTCTTCTGCAGAAGCTGCATTTGTTCTCTTACTCATGCCTTTGCACCTCCCTTCGCCTCATCGGCGGAAGCGCTCCCGGCCGCCTTGGCTGCAGCCTTCTTCGCTGCCTTCTCTGCCCTGGCAATTCCGTAATACTGACGCTCCACAAAGCGGTCAATCAAAGGAGTCATCACATTCATGAACAAAATCGCGAAGGATACACCCTCCGGATACGATGCGAACAGACGGATGATCATGGTAAAGACACCGCATCCGATCGCATAAATAATCTTTCCGATGTTCATAATCGGCGAGGTCACATAATCCGTTGCGCAGAAGAACGCCCCGAAGAACACACCGCCTGCCAGGATCTCATATACCGCCATTCCCAATGCGCCGTACTGCCCTGCTCCGCCGACACATGCATAATAAATCAGCGAGAACACAAAGACCGTTCCGATGAACGTCAGGGGAATCAGCGGACTGATGACCTTCTTCCAGATCAGGAAAATACCGCCGATCAGAATCGCAATCGTGCAGGTTTCCCCCATCGCGCCCCCGATGTTGCCGATCAGAAGATCCGTAAGAGAAGGAAGGCTGGCTGCTCCGTCAGCAAGTTCTCCGAGAGGAGTTGCACCGGTCACCGCATCAGTGCTGATCACCGCCTTCTGGAAGCGGGTGAGCGGCCAGGTCGTCATATAAGACGTAAAGGACAGCAGCAGGACAATTCTGCCGACAATCGCAGGGTTTGCAATGTTCTTGCCTATGCCGCCGTACAGACATTTCACAATAACAATCGCAACTGCACAGCCGATGGCTTCCATCCAAATCGGGAAGTTTGCAGGCAGATTCAGTGCAAGAATCACACCCGTCACCGCAAAGGAGCAGTCACCGGTGGTATCACGCTTCTTCATCAGTCTGTTGTACAAATACTCGGACACAAAGCAGAACAGAGCCCCCAGAATCACACGGAGAAGCGCTCCGATTCCAAAGTACACCGTCGCCATGACCGTTGCCGGAAGCAATGCCAGAACCACATACTGCATCGTTTTCTTCGTATCCAGTGTCGTCACAAGATGCGGCGAAGCGGATACGGTCAGATTGGTCTTAAATTTACTATCTGCCATTTTTGCCAGCCTCCTTTACCAGATTCTTCGCCAGCTTGTTATAGAATGCGAGTGGTCTGTGTGCAGGACATACATAAGAGCAGGAGCCGCACTCCATGCACTGCATAACCTGGAGATCCTGCAGCGTCTTCACATCCTTATGCTGATAGGCATCTGCAAACTTCGTCGGCAGAAGGTTAAACGGACAGGCTGTATGGCAGCGTCCGCAGTTGATGCAGGCCGTCTCCTCCGGAATTACCGCAAGGTCCTCCGAGAACGCAAGAATAGCATTGTTCGCCTTGACAACCGGAACCTCATCGGAGAAAATCGCTCGTCCCATCATCGGGCCGCCGAGAAGAATCTTCTTCGGCTCCTTCTTGTAGCCACCGCAGAATTCTATGATGTCATGTACCAGTGCGCCGTTCGGAACCATCACGTTCTTCGGCTCTGCAACAGCGTCACCGTCAACGGTCAGACGCTTTCTGACAAGCGGAACTCCGTCCTTTAAGTACTGACCGACAAATGCCGTGGAGGTAATGTTCGACACAATGACACCCAGGGACGCCGGAAGAACACCTGCATCGCACTGCTTGCCGGTCACCTCATAAATCAGAACACGCTCTGCACCCTTCGGGTAGCGGGACTGCAGCGGGAAAACATGAAAGCCCTCCAGATTCTGCTCCCTGATCATCTGATTGAACTTATCAATGGCATTCTGCTTGTTGACCTCGATGGCGATGTAGACATTCTCTGCGATCAGCCACTTCTTCAGTGCCAGCGCGCCGTCAATGACATTCTGCGCATCCTCCAGCATCGTCCGGTGATCGGAGGTAATAAAAGGCTCGCACTCCGCACCGTTGATGATCAAGGTATCAATATCGATTAAGTTCTTCGGATTAAACTTCACCCAGGACGGGAAGGATGCCCCGCCAAGACCAACCAGACCCGATGCACGCATTGCCTTGATGAACGCAGGCTGATCCTCTATGACAGGAGCCTTCAGATCCTCCGCCATCTCCTGCTTCCCATCCGGCTCGATGCAGACCAGGGTATCCTGTCCGCCCATGGCATTGCGGATCGTCTCGATTCCGGTCACCGTACCGGAAACCGAAGCATGCACGGGAACACTAAGGAAAGCATCCGTATCGCCGATCAGCTGACCGACCTTCACGTAGTCTCCCTTCTTCACCAGCGGTTTGCAGGGAGCACCGATGTTCTCAGACATGGACAGCTTCACAACAGAAGGAAGCGGCATGACCTCGGTGGCCGAATCGCAAGTATGCTTGTAGTGCCCGGCATCAATACTTGTCAGATGTTTCTTCTGAAATATCATGTATGATACCTCCTCGTAAGATAGAGTAAAAAAACCGCGAAGGTCCGGTTACATATTTCCAGACCCTCACGGTTATCATTATAGCCTTTGTTTCCGTCAAATTGAACAGTAAAAATAAAACGGACTTGCCAGATTTTGTTGGTTTGTGGACATATTTGAAGGCTTCTCCGGAAGATCTTATTCCGACACCTTCACCACGGTCACGCCCCACACATTGGTCACAGATCCGGCAGCCGGATACACCGGCATTGCCGCAGCCTCCGGTGAATGATAAATCGTCTCCAACGTGTCACCCTCTGCGTAATTCACATTCACACGAAGCTGCTGTTCAAAAAAATGTGACCAGCAGAGGCGATTGAGCTCCACGTTTCCGTTCCAGCTTCCGTACTGTGCATAAGGATTTGCCTTCTGGTACAACTCCGTTCTGACAAACAGCGGAGAATCTGCAGGAGCCCCATATACCAGAACCACATTCTCCGTATAATCGACTCCGGAAATGGCCAGCTCATCCATCACATTATCCGCCAGAGAAAGGGAGGCCTGTCTTCCAGCATACATTGCATACTGATCGATGGCAGCCTGCCCTGCTGCACCATAGCACAAAAGGAAAATGCCTGCTGCCAGTATCCATGAAGCTCCCTTGTGAAAAGTCTTCACATCCAAAAGCACCGTCCAGAAGCACAGAACAAGCGGAAGCGTCAGTGCCATCCCGGCTGTCATCTGCATCATGGTTTCCGATCCGGCTGCAAGAAGAAAGAAGCTGTTTGCAAAAACCGGCAGCAGCAAGATACCCAGAAGCATCACAAGTCCGCGAAGCCAGCCGCCCTTTTTCACCCCGCGAATGACAAGTCCGATGCATCCGGCCGCCGGAACCAAATACAGGAGGTAAAACCATCTGCTTCCCTGAAGCGCACTGAAGTGATACCCGCTGTTTCCGTAATAGAAACGAAACGAGGAATAGGTATGACGAATTGCTTCCGGGAGACCCATCAATACTCCGGAAAACGTAATTGCATCCGCGCCGTTGTAATCCGACATCGTCTCATGAAAATAAGCAAGATTTGCCTGCAGAAAAGCTTCATACAAAGCCGCTCCCAAAATCAGCGCAAGCAGCATTCGGAGCACAAAATGCCAGGGACGTCTCCCCCTCTTCTCTTCCCGGGCGAGCATGAAAAGGAAAAGGACGAGTGCCGTCACACAGGTAACTCCAAGGGAAGCCTGGTAGCATCCCATCATCACGGAAATGACAAGTCCGGACAAAAGAACCTGCAGGATCTTCCCTCTCCTGCTGCCACGATCCCCTGCCGCGATCCACACCGCAAGAACGGCCAGAAGAAACGAAGTCGAAAAGGTAATCGACATGTAGCTGTAGGAAAGCTGGCACAAAACTGCAGGAGACGACAGAAACAGCATTGCGGCTGCATACTTCAGAACCCTCATTCGCAGCTGCAGAACGGAAACAATCAGCAGGATTCCTGCGACAAAAAGTGCCAGCGAAACAATCGTCGGCAGCGGATCCAGTGAAACATTCATCCGAAGTCTGTCCAGATAAGGCCAGAACCACCGTCCGATTCGCAGTTCCGCAGCCCCCGCCGCATGGTCGTCCTGATCCCACATTCCATCCATGCTGTTCGTAAGCCGAAGGACGATCAGCGGGGAATACAGGAGAAGGGCATAGATGTATAGAAGCAGAAAAGGTTTCTGCTTGCTTTTGATACTGCTTGTAAGTTTATCAAGGACGCTCATTTCGGTTATCACTCCATGAGTTCAGGAAACTTTCTGATTTGCGAAAGCATGTTGTACGATTAAAACACGCACCAATACAGCGTTCCATTCATAATAACAATCTGCTCTTCCGGATCAAACGAATCCCAGTTTTTTCCGGCAAAATACTCTTCATATACCCGTGAATCCATCTCACCTCTTCCAAGATCCATACCGCGCCATAAAGCAACCGTCTCTACCAACGAGTAAGTTGCTTTTCCTGCAATGCGCGAATTGATCGCGGAATGACAGTAATTCACCTGTTCATAATATTCACTGCAGGAGCTGTCTGCACAGAACGCAGCGTCAAACACCTTTTCCCCCGTCTGCTCTTCATATTTCTTCACATAATCCAAAACCTGATTTGCATACAGAATATCCAGATTCTCAGATAGAATGCGATTGGAAATAATGATCTGTATGAAGAAGCATTGCATGGCAAGATAACCGATCACAGCTGCTTCTGCAATCCACTCTGCTGCCTGCTTACCAGCTCTCTTCAGGTAAAACAATGCGATCAATGCATTCATCGCCTGCATCGTATAAAACGGAGCAGTCACTCTGCACACAAATTCATTCTGGAATGAAACAACCGACATTCCACACATAAGTGCAAAGGAAACCACCTTATAGATCAGATATATACCAATCTGCTGTTTATCGCCCATGCGCACCAGAATATATAAAACCAATCCGGTAATCAGCAGAGAAAAAATGGCCGGAAGCCAGACCGGCATCATCAGACCAAGCGAGCTTTCATATAATTCCCGAAGCTGTGGCATAACCTTTTTAAGAGTTTCTAACATCGATTCCTGACGAATCTGCTTGCTGGGCGAAATATCAAATCCCACTCTTCTGGAAATCTGCTGACAAATCCATGGCCCGGTCACATAGTTTAGTACACCACCTGCCAGTGCCGCCAGAAGATATGCGAATTCCTTCTGACATATCCGCAAAAAGCCTTTTCCCTCTTCTTCCAGATACGCCAATGTACACAGGACAAGCGCTGCATAAATGCTTGACATCTGATAGAACATCGGTGCCACAAAGAAAAGGACAGTTCCTGTCACATAATGCTTCCTGCCAAACAAAAAGCAGCCGGCCATTGCAGCCAGCAAAGATGCTTTAAAAATCAGATAGCTTTCCGTGAAATAAAAGAGCTCCGAAGACAGCACATTGATAAAACAAAGCGACGTAATCGCAAGATACACGATTTTCCACTTTCTGTCCCAATGGCTGATCGAAAGCGTATCCCTGAAAGTAAGCTGCAGAAACAGCAAGGCTGCCGCAAGAACAATCAGAAACAGTGCAAAACTTAGGACACGATGCTCATATGGGTAATAATTCAGAATTTGATAAGAAAAGGAGTCTCCGATATACCCCAGCCACCGGAAATTGCTTCTCCTGGAAATTAACGTTGCACCGGGATCGATATTCCCCCACAGGGTATCAGAATCTGCAAGCCTGCATCGGAAAAAGCCGCCCCAGCTCAGACCAAGCAATATAAGATCCATTCCATACATCTTCAGAAGGCAGAAACGCCTTCGACATTGGCAATTTCTCATATTTTTCCTCAGCTAAACTTGAACTCCATGAAATTTCTTCTCTGCCAGCGCTGTTGGCATCCTACTCTCTCGGCACGCAGACAACCGATTCCTTGTTATAGTACCTGGCGTAAACTCTGCTTGACCAGGCATCCTCATCCTCCAGCGGCACCATCAGCATAAACGGTCCCTGATCATCATTCATAGCCGGAAGCTCCGCCCGGGAGACCGAAGAGTCCTCCAGAATAGATAACCACTCTTCCATCTGCTCTCGATAATCTGCCAACGCGCCACTTTGAACATAACGGATGCAGGTGTAATCTACCGTTCCGCCGATGATATGCCGGTAGAAAAGAGCACACAGGAAAAGTACCAGAACGCAGGCATATCCTTCAATCGAGTGTCCCGACTTCCGAAGTATGTCCGGATGTTGCTCCGCATAGATCCTTTTAAAATAGACCGTGATCCCTGCAAGACAAACCGTCATGGCTGTCACCGAGATCAGCCAGTACGAATCCGGAACTCCTCCGGATGGATCTGCCTCCGCATAGATGACAGGAGCACGGACCAGACAGCTGATTCCAAGGCCAGCAGCGGCAAGCAGCAAGGGGTGCCGCACTCTCCACAGGGCGCGCTCGGTGTCCGTACATCTCCATGCAAACAGGACAATCAGAATAACCAGAAGAATCAAGGGCCGCACCCGCAGGAAATCCCCAATGCTCTCTGTCACACCTTCCTGAACACATCCGGCTAAGGTCCGGAATACCTTTGCAAAGGAAAAACCAAACTCCTCTCCGCCCCGGTTCTTGTTTCCAGGTGCCATCGCACTAAACGCAAAACCCGCCATCTCCAACAGAAAAGGAAGCATCAGCCAAAAGATGCGTTTTACATTGTGCTTTTGAATTAACCCGCCGACAATCAAAAGGAAAAACCAGACTGCCGCCAATACCACCTCCGGATATCCGGCACCTCCCAGATAAGCCATTCCAAGAAGATCCCCGATCAGAAAACGAAATCTTCCGCTCTCCAACCATCGAAGAGACCAGCCCATACACATCATGGTGATCCCGTAGGGTACCATATAATGAGCCACACTGGTCCACCAGAACAGCCCGCATTTATCATTGGGTAAATACTGGATAAGCAGCGTTCCCAGAAGAAATGCCAGTGTCCATCTGCCGGAACGCTTCATCCCAAGAAGCCGCAGTACGGTATGCAGGAAATACCAGGTCCCCGCAAGAATACAGAGCAGTGCCACCGCAACGGTCAAAGGATACCACTTATTCCCCCATACGCCTGGCTGAAGAGAGAACAGTGCAATCGAGGACCACGTCCCCTGCCAGGAATGCCAGGTTCCCTTTACGGAATCTGCAACTGCACACAAGACACCTCCCAGTCCCTCTCCCCGCATCAGTGCCATATGAACCCCAACACTGTAATTCAGGTCATCTCCCGTGGATCGGACATAAGGTGCCACCCAAAGAACAGGAAGAAGTGAGGCTATAAAAATACCGCCAAATATAGCAGCAGCTCCGCTCTGTAGTATATTGGTATGCTTTTTCATGTTCTTATCGTGTCCTTATTTCTGTATTTGTACCGTCCATTTCTGAAACTCACTTTCTTCAAACGGTTGAAGAATGATATTCCCGAAGGAATCCCTGGTCAATGCAAGCTCCGTCTCTTCATAAATATGTATGAGATAATATCGATCTTCCTCATCAGATCTCCTGAGGTACCAGCTTTGCGCTGCCGTATATACACACGGAGACAATTCCGTATGGACCCCTTCCATGTCGGCATCTGCCAGAGAAGCATCATCCGCTGTAAGGGCTCTTTCGTCAGAGGATATCAGATAACAATGGTTATCATAATTGGAGAAAACAAGAGACAGCCTTTCCTCCGGAGCTTCCAGATAAGCGTTTTCCAGGCGAACGTACCTGTGGTCCTGAAGATACTGCTGATAACTTATTGTATCTTCTCCGCGAAGAAATATCGATGAAATCGCTTCGCTTTTTCTTCCAATGAGTAGAAGCGCAGATATTAACAGCAGTGTTCCCCACATCCGGATGAACCGACACGGGCGCATTCTCTCATATCCATATACCGATAAAGGTATCAGACACATAAAATGAACCAGCGTATACTGAGCCTTCGCTTCCCAAAAGGAATAAAACAAAAAGCCTCCAATGACGCAGCATGCCAGGAAAAGATCCTCAGGCTCTCTCTTATCCCGAAACGCTCCCTTCTCTTTGGGCAATATACAAAGAACTGCCCCGAAGAGAATCGCAAACTGCAGAAAATTCAGCCCTGAATTCAGAAGGGCATTTCCGCCAGGCGAAAAAATCCAGTTTATAATTCTCGAATACTGAACCGTACGTCTGGCATGCTGTACAATCCAAAAAGACTGAAAATCAGGGTTGTTCCATTGCGAAGCATTTTTCCCGGAGAAAAAGGACAGGGCATACATTGGGTGATCCCGAAAGAGTTGCACTCGTTCCGCCAGATCCTCCTGTACAATCAGCTTCTGTCTCTCCCCGCTCGAATTTGCCTCAGAGAAAGTGTTCAGACCATACCCATTGTACCAGCCATCATACCGCTCTGAATTTTCCTGAAGTCCCATCGTAACCCAGGACCATGGGGAAAGTCCGCTGCTGATATCGCGCCCGGTAATCGCAGCAGCCGCTTTATTAATAACACGCTGCGAAAACAATAGCACAACAAGCAGAACACCTGCAGCACACAGCGCCCTGAATGTCCAAAGCAGATTATACCTTCTCTTTTCTCTTTTCAAAAGGGACAGGAATACATAGATCAGTAATGCGATGAGAAAGATCCGGTAATTTGTTTTTACAGCTACCGCCGCAAAAGCGTCGGTTCCCAAAAGGCACAAATCTGCAGCCACGCATCGCACCTGTTTCCATCTGCTCTCTTTGGAATGAACTTTCGTGTCACCCCATAGCAGTTTCCGAAGGCGACGCAGCGCACGGATACTGAATGCAAAGCCAAGAAGTGTTCCATACACATATGTCGTATACAAAATCGCAGGAAGGAACAGAATTCCCACCGCAATAATGGTAAGTCCTGCAAATCGGGAATGTCCGGTTTCATCGGAAAGTGAGGCAAAATCATGATAAACACTGAGAAGTGCAGCCACATTCATAAGCTGAAAGATCAGATAATTGTAAGAACCAAAGATATGAGCAAGTCCGTATAACAGAAGAACGATTCCAAGCTGATTGGGATACCAATCCAGATACTGGCCTCTGTCAAATCCATAATAGTCCCCATTCATCATGGAATTCGCCATATCACAAATAAAGCGCTGATCTCCCCTTGGTACCACCTGAAGAATCAGCACAATGACAGTACTGAGAACCGCCAACGTAAGCAAGAGCCTTTTTCTCCACTTACAGGAATACTCTTCGCTCTCATTGATATGGCGAACAAACCGCTGAATTCTCTCTGATTTCTGATAAACAGTTACACCGCCAAAACAAATCAGTGCCACCAGAGCCAGCTGCAGAATCATATGATCCTTCAGCAGATAGCTGTGTTCATTTGCGTCAATGGCAGTAGACGAGAACCCTGCCAGAAGCAACAGATAACAAGAAAGTGCCGCATACAAAACGGTAATAAAAATACTGATCATCCGATACATAACTATTCTCTACCTGCGATTCTTCTGATATAACGCAAACCGCGAATTCTGAAAAACACACTGGTAGTTCCCTGATGAATCCAGCACCTGCTGAATGCCAGGCTGTTCATTGTATACACTCATCAGAACATAATCGGCCAGTGCCAAGCGTTCCGGATTATCATCATCCCAATAATAGGCAAATACATCTGTGTAGTAATACAGTACCCTTGGCTTCAGGAAATAAACGACATCCTCCGAATTCAGGTTGCTGCGAATATAGGCAAAGGTCTCCTGTGTTTCCTCATTCATAACATCATCCATGCTGTAATCTCTGACCTGCACCGCATAGACCGCAGTCAGTGTCTGTGCCGCGATCATAATGAGTATGGACAAAGCGGCCGCTCTTACTATGCTGCGAATCCACACAGGTCTCACACGCTCCAGAATCCACGAGACAGCGTAATAAGAAAACAGTACCATCAAAGGGAAAAATGTCAGTACAAACGAAGAGCGATAATAATCATAAAACAGAAGCATCAGGATCATGCCGCACACATAGAATCCATAGTACAGCTCTTCCTTCCTCTTCAAAACGATGCCAAAGGCTGTGAGAACCAACAGCAATGTCCCGCAGGCACATACAATCACCGATACAATCGGCCGGACTCCGCTCCCGAAAAAGCTCTGGAATATCCCGAAATACCATCGGATTCCATTTTGAAAGCGCCATGAGGAAAATGTGAAATAATCCTGATAGGAGCCGCCGGAGGGAAGAAGCAGTGCGTTGGAAAGCTTCATACTAAGTGCATATGACAGATAGGGAAGCAGGAGGATGCTGACATCTCTCTGCCAGCCATGATTTCTTTCCTTTCTGCTGATCAGAAATTTTCCGGCGCACACCAGGTCATAGGCGGCCAATGCAAGCAAGAGCCCTTCACACAGGGTCTTTGTCATCACGGCGCAGCAAATCCCGATTCCGCTGAGAACAGCATACAAACCAGCCCTTGTCCGACTTGCTGCTTCTTCCCGCTGCAGAGTCTTTCTTTCCCTCAGATACAAATCAATGAAATTGAGCGCAGCCATTCCCCAGAAGAAGCTGATCAGATCCGCTTCTACCGAATTGACGTCCATAAGGTAAACATAATTCAGGGATATAAATGAAGTGAGAAAAACGGCTTTTGATAAAGAAATCCGCCGATGCAGAAAACAGACAAGAAGAGCCACGCCTGCAGCCACAAATACAGACTCATAAACCTTCAGAAGCATGACCGGAAGACAGTGATACATCGCATAAAACGGTGCTATCATCAGCGGCCACATCCAGGGATAAACGTCTGCTCCGATCACGCAGGAGTGATCAATGATAAAGATATTCTTTTCGTACCATTCCGGAATGGTACCGGTCGCAATTGCTCTTGCCTGAGCAAAATACTGGCTGAAATCGCCGCCCCAGCTTTTCCCGGAATAAATGACGCCGATACACAGAAGAAAAGAAACCGCTGCACAGCCTGCGGCCGCCTGCCAGGTTTTGCGGCCGTCAATCCATCTTCCGGCTTTTGTAAAGATTCTCCGGAATTGCGGTGATACCACATATGCGAGAATCAAAAACACTAACGGCAAATACAATCTGGTACGGTACAAATCCATGAAATACTGATCCATCTGAAATCTCCTGAATAAATATTCCTAGTAT
>Ga0129314_1000418_pt1 | contig 45487 bp, 47 predicted proteins | sample O1111metagenome_FD_94431 | JGI IMG/M metagenome (GOLD analysis project Ga0129314, IMG submission 94431) | Orangutan individual fecal microbial communities from fecal samples from Wisconsin, USA - O1111 metagenome | ecosystem: Host-associated > Mammals > Digestive system > Large intestine > Fecal... | reverse complement strand
GACCGACGGCTTTCATCAGTGGCGGGCGAGACTGCAAGCCGAAAGTCTTGGCTATGACGTTAAATGCGTCAGCGCCGCTACACCGTGGTATCTTGTTCCTGTTTACTGGGTACGGGAATGGTTTGCGCTGAGCTATCTGTTTGTATTCGGCGCTTAACAACGGGTAAATATATTTTTATGATATAAATTTCAGAGGTCAGGAAGGAAAAGAAATATGGAAAAAGATCTTTCAAAAGCAAAGGTTCTTGTATGCGATGACTCAATGATGGTCAGAAACAAGATGAAAAAACTTCTTACCGCATACGGCTTCACTCAGATTTTCGAGGCAAACGACGGTGCACAGGCGGTTGAAAAGTTTGCAGACATCGTACCCGATGTTACTTTTATGGACATTGTAATGCCTGAGCTTTCGGGAGTTGAGGCACTCAAGCTGATCAAGACAAATTCGCCCGACGCCGTTGTTATTATGGCTACATCGGTCGGCACCGTAGGCAATCTCTCCGAGGCTATCAAACTCGGTGCTAACGACTTTTTACAGAAACCCGTTAACGAAGAACAGCTTTACAAGCTCCTCGACAACTATTTCAAGAAGGAGGCTTAAGCAATGTTCACACAGTTTTTCGGAAGCTATCTGTTAAACAGAAAAATAGTTTCACCCGCAAATCTCCGTGTTGCTCTCGAAAAGAAGGACACAACAAGAGTAAAGCTGGGCGTGCTTGCCATCAACGCAGGCTATATGACGGCAAAGCAGGTTGACGCAGTACATAGGAAGCAGGCAACGGTAGACAAGAGAATAGGCGATATTGCCGTTGATATGGGCTATCTTACCGAAGCACAGGTCGAAGAGCTTCTTTCGAGCCAGAAGACCGGTTGCCTTTTACTCGGACAGGCGCTCGTTGATATGGGCTGTCTTACAAATGAGGAATTCGAGACCGTTCTCAATGACTACAAAAAAGAAAACGGACTTACCGACAAGGACTTCAGCGACGAAAACAACGAAAAGACAGAAAGCGTTATTTCTTCTTTCTTTGCTATCGAGGGCGAATACAAGGATTATTGCTCCGAATATGTAAATGTTCTGTTCAAGAATCTTATCCGTTTTGTAGGCGATGATTTCACCCCCTTACAGTCAGCCGTTACAGACAGCAACGATACGGCGGTGATACAGGAGCTTTGCGGTGATTTCAACGCAGTTTCGGCTATAACGACCGACAACAAGGCGGCCACAGTATTTGCAAGCCGTTTTGCAGAAGAAGAAATAACCGATATGGACTATGCAAAGGACGCTATCAGCGAATTCTTAAACCTCAGCAACGGTCTTTATAACGTCAATATTTCCGAAACTACAGGCAAGGAAATAGGACTTAATCCGCAGGAAACGACCACATCATCGGCTGTAAGCGGTATAAAATCGAAGTTCACGCTTACAATACCCGTAGAATATACATTCGGCACAGTTGTATTCACGCTTGCCGTAATATAAATCTGATATAAAGCGGACCCCCGTATAAGACGAAAGCCTTATTCACGGGGATAAGTCTGTGTGTTTTGAGTAAAGAAGCTGTAATCCGGCTGTAATATCGCTGTTACAAAGATGTAACGGCAATGTAAGACGGATTTGCTATAAGAACAAAAGGAAACGCTTGCCGCATATCCGACGGCAAGAAAATAAATCAAAAGAAGACAAGTCTGGAAAGGAAAACTATGGATATTTTCGGCATTCTGACTATGGTCGGAGGACTTGCACTGTTCCTGTTCGGTATGAACGCAATGGGACAGGGCCTTGAAAAGCTATCGGGAAGCCGCCTTGAGCGAATTCTTGAAAAAATGACCTCCAACCCTTTCAAAGCCATCATGCTCGGAGCTTTAGTCACAGCAGTAATCCAGTCATCATCGGCAACCACAGTAATGGTAGTCGGTTTTGTAAACTCGGGTATTATGAGGCTGTCGCAGGCTATCGGTGTTATTATGGGTGCCAATATAGGTACTACTATGACATCGTGGCTGTTGTCACTGACAGGAATACAGGGTGAAAGCATTTTCATGCAGCTGCTCAAGCCCACATCTTTCACGCCTATACTGGCGATAATCGGCATTTTCTTTATAATGATGTCAAAATCCAGCAAAAAAAAGGATATCGGTACTATCCTTATGGGTTTTGCGATACTTATGTTCGGTATGGAAACGATGAGTTCCGCCGTTGCGCCGCTGGCTGACAACGAACAGTTCAAGAGCATTCTCACTATGTTCTCGAATCCCGTGCTTGGCGTTGTTGCAGGTGCTGTGCTTACAGCCGTTATTCAGAGTTCGTCTGCGTCTGTCGGCATTCTGCAGGCTATGTGCGCTACCGGAGCGGTTACTTACAGCACTGCCCTGCCGATAATCATGGGACAGAATATAGGCACCTGCGTCACCGCACTGCTTTCTGCAATCGGTGCAAACAAGAATGCAAAGCGTGCCGCACTTGTTCACCTTTACTTCAACCTCATCGGCACTATAGTATTTATGGTACTGTTCTATGCGATAAACGCTATATTCCCCTTCGAGTTCTTTGAACAGTCTGCAAACCAGGCAGGCATAGCGATAATGCACAGCGTATTCAACATCTTTGCAACTATAGTCTGGTTACCGTTCATGAAGCTGCTCGAAAAACTTGCATATATCTCAGTGCGTGACAAGAAGGACGACAACGCTCCGAAAGACGAGTTCCAGATACTTGATCCCCGTTTCCTTGCAACTCCCTCAGTTGCTCTGGAGCAGTGCAAGTCAATAGCTGTCAGAATGGCTGACTGTGCGAGAGATACATTGAAGCTCTCAATGGGGCTTATGTCCAAATATAACGATCGCGATGTCGAAATAGTAAACGAAAACGAAGAAAAGGTCGACGTTTACGAGGATAAGCTGGGAAGCTATCTGTTACAGCTTGGCTCGAAGAACCTTACCCCCGGCGACAGCCAGACGGTAAATATGCTACTGCACTGCATCAGCGACTTTGAGCGTATATCGGACCACGCTGTCAATATCGGTGAATGTGCAAAGGAAATGCACACGAAGGGACTTTCGTTCTCAAAGAAGGCTATTGAGGAAATACACATTTTCAACGGTGCTTTAAACGAAATACTCGATACCGCCATTACGGCATTCGAGCATGGAGATATTGAGCAGGCAAAATCGGTCGAACCTCTTGAAGAAGTAATCGACAATCTGCGTACAGAGATTAGAAACAGACACGTCAAGCGTCTGCGTAAGGGAAAATGCACCATTGAAATGGGCTTTGTGCTGACTGACCTTATCACGAATTACGAAAGAGTGGCAGACCACTGCTCAAATATTGCAGTCTGTATGATACAGATACACGACAACAGCTTTGACACACACAGCTATATCAGTGACCTCAAGGCTACAAACAACGAGGAGTTCCGCAAAAAGTTCACTGTTTTCAGTGAGAAGTATATGCTCCCCGATGCAAAGAAATCAGATTAATGCTTACCGCCGTGATTTTTTCACGGCGGTTTTTCATATCATTGCCCGACTTTTAATTGACAAACAGGCGGTATATGTGTTATATTAGACTTGATATAAGCTCAGCCCTATTTCAGAAAGGTTAAACTATGGAAAGACGAGATAAGATAAATTACTACCTTGACATAGCCGAAACGGTATGCGAGCGGGGAACCTGCCTGCGCAGGAATTTCGGTGCAATAATAGTACACAACGATGAGATAATCGCCACAGGATACAACGGTGCGCCGAGAGGCCTTAAAAACTGTTCCGACCTCGGAATATGCACCCGTGAAAAGCTGAACGTTCCGAAAGGTCAGCGTTACGAGCTTTGCCGCTCGGTTCACGCAGAGGCAAACTGCATAATCAGTGCATCAAGGACGGATATGATAGGCTCTTCGCTTTTCCTTGCCTGTCACGATATGACCTCAGGCGGCACGCTCTGCGGAGAGGTTGAGCCTTGCTCGATGTGTAAGCGTCTTATAATAAACGCAGGTATCAAGGATGTATTTATACGCACCTCAGCAAACGAATATAAGGTCATCAATGTTGAAAGCTGGATAGAAAATGACCCCAGCCTTGACGGCTCGGGCGGATATTAAGAGGTGATTTTACGCTCACGAAAAAGACAAAGAAAAGAATAGCTGTAGGCTGTGCCGCAGGCGTTGCAGGAGCGGCTCTTGCCGCTTTAGGACTTGTCGCCTGTGATATGCGGCTGCAGACAACGACCTACGAGATAAAAAGTGAGAAAGTATCATCGCCTGTACGCATTGCATTTGTTTCGGATTTGCACAACAGCCTTTTCGGGAAAAATCAGTCAGAACTTAAGAATGCGATAGACGGTGCAAAACCCGATATAGTCGTATTCGGCGGAGATCTTGCGGATAAAACGCAGGACGACCTGCCCGAAAACTCATACATTCTTGTGAAATATCTCGTAAAGCGTTATCCGTGCTTCTACACTATCGGAAACCACGAAAATGCAAGGGGCGACAGCGCAAGGATAAAACAGCAGATGTCGGACTTCGGAGTTACCGTGCTTGAAGGAAACGGTACGGTCATTAATATCAACAAAAACGAAACCGAAATCTGCGGAATATACGATGCTCACACCTATGACGAGGTAAACGGCGAGCTTGTAAACCAGCTTGATGCCGTGACTTCGGAAAAAGACAGCAAGCGTACAAGAATACTTATCGCTCACTTCCCCGAACAGATAGATGAATATTTAAAGGGCAACTTTGATATAGTTCTATCGGGGCACGCTCACGGCGGTCAGTGGAGAATACCGGGTCTTATTGACGGTGTTTTTGCGCCCGGTCAGGGAATATTCCCGAAATACACGGCAGGCGTTTATATGCACGGCGACACCGCCCATATTGTCAGCAGAGGGCTTTGGAAGCCGTCGACATTGATAGCGGTGCCGAGGATATTCAACCGACCGGAACTTGTGTTTGTTGATATTAAAAAATAGCATAAAAAAACGGATACTCTTTGGGAGTGTCCGTTTTTATGTCTATAGAATATCTTGGTGCTTTTTATCAATCGCCGCCCTCGGCAGTGCCGTTATAAATCTTCACCAGTTTTTCGCCGATCTTCTTTATATCCATATTTTCAACAGCCTTGCGTCCGTTCTCACGCAGTGACGGGAGTTTGCCCTCATAAATCTCCTTTATCATACGCTCGAATTCGTCCTTATCCTTTGCCTTGTAGCAATCCGTACCGCCGTTTAACCAGTCGAATACCGGTATGTCACGGACGATAACGTTTGCCTTTGCCGCAAGCGCCTCAAGAAGCACTATGCCCTCTGTTTCCTCTAAGGTAGGGAATATATACACGTCACAGCCGACATAAGCCTGTTTCAACTCATCGGGCTGTACATAGCCTGCAAATGTGAGGTTAGGCAGTTTTGTCTTTACCGCCTTTCTTATCTTGTGCGGTACGCTGTAAAGCGGAGTTTTGCCGAACCAGATAAACTTATAGTCTGGCATATCCTTTGCCATCTGAACAAAATCGAGAAGACCCTTACGCTCAAAATAAAGTCCTACGGAGATTACGACCTTGTCATCGTCTTTTAAACCGAACTTTTTGCGGAATGCCTCCCTGTCGTTTTCCTTAGGCTCGTACCTCGCAAGGTCAATACCGTTGGAAACGGCATAGATCGGAGCGGTCAGCCCGTAGCCTCTTATCAGCGACTTTGAATACTCGGTCGGGGTCACTATAACATCGCCCCTGCGGTAGCAGCTGCATATCCACTTCTTGAAAAGCCCCGAAATAAGATTCGAGCCGATGAACGAATTACGGAAGTCCTCCTGCGTTGAGTGAGCGTGGTACACCACTCTCTTGCCCGCCTTTTTTGCTTTTTTCGCAAGATGCTTTGACTTAAGTCCGAGCGTGTTTATGTGAACAACATCGTAGCTGTCCTTAGGGTCGAGCGTATATTCTATGCCGTTAAGTTCCATTGCTCTCTGCTGGTGCATGATCGCTCTGCCAAGGCCGGATATTTTGATAAGGTTCATACCTTCTGAAAACAGGAGTACCTTCATATTAGTTTCCTTCCATATAATTACTGTGTGCGTAAACGTATAACAGATATTTTATCATAATTGCCGGGTATCGTCAAGTAATATCAGGAATGATACCTTTCAAGGAACTGACGTGTACGCTCGTTCTGGCTGTTGTTAAATACCTCGTCGGGAGTGCCGTTCTCAATAACATATCCGCCGTCCATAAATATTACACGGTCGGAAATCTCGCTTGCAAACTGCATTTCGTGAGTTACAATAACCATAGTCATCTTTTCTTCCGCAAGGCTCTTTATTACCTTTAATATCTCGCCGGTAAGTTCAGGGTCGAGCGCAGATGTCGGCTCATCGAAGAAAAGAAGTTCGGGGCTTAGTGCAAGTGCTCTTGCGATAGACACACGCTGCTGCTGACCGCCCGACAGATTGCATGGGTATTCGTTTGCCTTGTCTGCAAGTCCCATTTTGCCGAGCAGTTCCATAGCCGTCTGTTCCGCCTGCATCTTATCCTGCTTTAACACATGGACGGGTGCCTCTGTTATGTTTTTAAGCACCGACATATGCGGAAACAGGTTGAAGTTCTGAAACACAAGACCGATTTTAAGCCTTATATCGTGGAGCGTTTTGTTGTCGGCGTATACCGCCTTGCCGTTTTCATCGTTTCTTGTCATAGTGATGCCGCATATCTCGCACTCGCCGCTGTCTATCTTCTCAAACTGATTTATACAGCGCAGGAGCGTTGATTTTCCGCTTCCCGACGGGCCTATTATAGATATTACCTCGCCCTGCTCCACATTAAACGAAATATCGTTTAAAACTTCGAGCTTTCCGAAGCTCTTTGATAGATTCTTTACACTGAGTATTGACATTCCGCCTGCTCCTTATCTGTAGTAGTTCAGTTTCTTTTCGATAAAGCCGAACAGCGCTGTCAGCACAGTAGCCATAACGAAATAGAAAACACCTGCAATAAACAGCGGAACAAGCGAGCTGTAGTTCATCATCTGCTGTTTTGCCGCAAGCATTATTTCCGAGTAAGCAACGACATTTGCAAGCGATGTATCCTTTACAAGCGTAATTACTTCGTTTGATGATGCAGGAACGATGCGCTTTATTACCTGCGGGAGAATTATTCTGAAGAACGTCTGTGCCTTTGTCATTCCCAGAGCCGCCGCCGCTTCATACTGACCTCTCGGTATAGATTCTATGCCGCCTCTGAATATCTCGGCAAAATATGCCGCATAGTTCAGCACGAATGCGATAATTACCATAGTGAACATAAAGCTTTCTGCGGCAGGGTCAACGCCGCTCAGCAGACTTTCCACGAAACCGCCCGAGCCTTTGGTAGCCGTCTTTAAAAACGGCAGTGCATAGTAGACAACTATAATCTGGAGCATAAGCGGTGTTCCACGCATTATGAGTATGTATAGATTTGTAAGCCACGATATTGGCTTGAACCTGCACATCTTCAGTGCCGCAACGATAAGTCCGAGCGGTATTGAAAAAAGCAGCGTAAAGCCGAAAATCTTAAGTGTGGGGATAAGGTTTTCCAGGAGTATCCCCGTAACCTTCATTATCTGTTCGCCGGTCATATTTAATTCTTCCTTAATCTTCCGATAATTTATCATAGTAAAGCGATAATTCGCTATTACGGCAGTATATTATTATTGTACCATAAGTAAAGGGGTATTTGCAAGTAAAAGATGAAAAAACCCGTAATTCACAGCGTTTTATCGTTGACGGAAAATACAGCAGGTATATCCCGCCTAAAGCAATATTACAGCCTGTACAAACACGGCGGCTGAATTTACAAAAAATTGTGCAAGTTCCACTATAATCTTGACTTTGGTACTATTTTATGGTACAATTATCTATGTGTAATCAGAAAAGAAATACAGACAGGAGGTGGATCGCTTGTACATCGGCAAATTTCATAAATACGCAGTAGCAGGGATATGTCTTGCGGGAATGCAGAATGACCACGTTGAGCATATTGCAAAAGTAGCCTCGGACGCTTTGATAAAGAAGGGCTTCAAGGTTATGATATTCAACGCATTTACAGATATGTATTACGATACACCGTATTCAAAGGGAGAGGCAAGCGTCTATCATCTTATTAACCTCAATATTGTAGATGTTCTTGTCATTATGCCCGAAACTATAAAAAGCGAATGGATAACCGACACGATCATAAGATATGCACACGCCGCAAAAATACCGGTAATAATGCTTGACGGCAGTCACAACGGCTGTACAAATATAACATACGACTACGGCAGGTCGCTTGAGTCGGTAGTGGAACACGTCATAACCGAGCATAAATGCACCGACCTGTTTTTTATGGCAGGCACAAAAGGCAACTCCTTCTCGGAAGAAAGAATAGAGGCTTTCAAGCGTGTTCTTGCACGTCACAATATTGGATTTAACGAGAAAACGATGCTCGGCTACGGAGATTTCTGGGATGCGCCGACAAAAAAGATCATCTCGGACCTTATTGCGTGCGGAAGAAAAATGCCTCAGGCTATAATATGTGCAAATGACTCTATGGCTATCGCCGCAATGAAGGCTCTTGAAGAACACGGCATGAAAGTTCCCAAGGATATAATAGTCACGGGATTTGACGCTATATACCAGGAGCGTATTTATTCCACCACCAGACTGACAACCGCACAGATGGACGCAAATGAGCTTGCGACAACCATTGCCGACACCGCATACGGATATATCAAGGGCAGTGAAAAACCGTCCGATAAGCATATCCATTTCTCTATGATACTCGGTCAGAGCTGCGGCTGCGGCGATTTTGACGTAGCTTATACCAATGAAAAGCTGGAGCATATGAATAAATATAGCCTTGCCCTCTATGACGCAGAGATCAAGATGGCTTCGCTTTATACCCATACGGTAAACTGCGACAAGCTCGACGAGCTTACAAAGGCTATGGGCAGATATTTCAACTACCATGCAGCACTGTGTCTGAATGATGATTTTCTGACCAAGGAATCAGCCGTCATACCAAAATCGTATCACAGCGTTTTTACCGAAAATATGACCGCACACGTCATAAGGACGTGGAGCGATTACAGCTATAATATAAATTATCCGGCAAAGAAGGTTCTTCCCAATCTCAACGATCTTATCAAAAGATATAATACCATTATGTTCTGCCCTCTGCATTTTCAGGAGCATATCATAGGCTATTACGCCGCCGTTGCGGACGATCTTCTTGTAAATCCCGGCAGCTTCTACTATGTTCAGCGACTGGTGGAATCCATAAACCAGGCGCTTGAAAACTTCCGCATAGAATATCTTCTGAGAAACGCAAACAATGAACTTTCGCTCACTCACTCGATAGATCCGCTTACAAACATCTATAACCGGAGGGGATATTTTGAGCGTATAAGCGAGCTTATGCTCGGAAATGAAAAGTGCAATATTATCCTTGTATCCTGTGATATGGACAGGCTCAAAGAAATTAACGATACATACGGTCACTCCGAAGGTGACATAGCTATAAAAGCGGTGGCAGACGCTATAAAAACGGGCTGTGGAAAAGACGGTATATGCGCCAGATTCGGCGGAGATGAATTTATACTGACAGTGCCGTATAGCACCGATAAACAGCGTGAGCTGTCAAGGCTTGTCGGTGAGATACAGACGGAGATCGACAAGTTCAACCGCAGTGCAGGAAAGCCTTATGATGTGTCTATAAGCGTAGGCGGATCATACGGCACAGTGAGTAGCGTTGAAGATGTAAACGAACTTATGCGCAGTACCGACCGGCTTATGTACGAGCAGAAAAGGATGAAGAAGGGCGAGCGTGGTCCCGTCGTTCAGCCTGTACCCGAAGCTCAGGAAAAGCCCGCTGCGATGCTCGAAGGTTATCGCAGCAGAATACACGAGATATTCTCGCAGTTTGACAGATGCACCTACTTCTATATGGACTATCTCAACTTCAAGTGGTACATCATAGAGAACGATCATATGCCAGAGTGCATTAAATCCTCATCTGTCGGACCTCTGCGTGCGATATGGCTGAGCGGAGCGGTACACCCCGACGACAAACCCATCTATGAAAGCTTCTGCCGTAAAATAAAGAACTCCTTTGACGATAAGATTACCGATTACTCATTGACCGTAAACATACGTCTGTGCGAAGATGACAAGCCTGTATGGTACGGTATTTATGTACAGCTTTCGGGCAAGAACGGTAAAATGGAAGAGATAGCCGGTTCTATCAGAAAGCTTGAAATCAACGAAATAATGAGCATAGAAATTCTGGATTATTACACCACTACCGATAATCCGATAATGTTCCACGATATGATTTCACAAAGGCTCACGGCATATCCGGACACAAAATTTGCTCTTGTGCAATTCGATATAAAGCGTTTCAAGCTGATAAACGAAAACTACGGCGAAGACGCAGGAACGGAAATGCTCCAGTTCATATCACGTCAACTCAGCAACTTCTGCGGAAAACAGCAGATGGGAGCAAGAATGAGCGGTGATGTCTTTGCACTTCTGACTCCTTATGAAGATAAGGACGGGTTGCTCTCCGTTATATCCGAGCTTCAGCGTTGCCTGAAGAATTTCCGTCAATACAGCTATGAATTCGTGTTCGGCATTTATCTTATAGAGGACAGGAGCGTATCTGTCAGAACGATGTGCGACTGTGCCGCTATGGCAAGACAATCTATCAAGAAAAACGCTCTTGAAAGCGTTGCATTCTATAACAAGAATATGCAGAAGGCGATAAAGGAACGCAAGTTTGTCGAATTGCACATGAAAAAGGCTTTGGACACCAACGAATTTATCATCTATCTGCAGCCGAAGTTCAGCATATCAAGCGGCGAAGCTATCGGCTATGAAGCGCTTGTAAGGTGGCAGAGTCCCGAAAGGGGAATGATATACCCGGACGGATTTATACCGCTGTTTGAAGAAAACGGATTTATCACAAAGCTGGACGCTTATGTATGGGAATGTGCCTGCATGGTACTGCGTGACTGGATAGACAGGCATTTTACACCGCTTCCGATCTCGGTCAATGTTTCCCGTGCAAACCTTGACGATGAATCATTCCTTGATGTTCTTGACGGGCTTATTGAGAAATATCGTCTGCCGAAGCATCTGCTTGAACTTGAAATAACCGAAAGCATAGAAAATGACGCTACACTGCGTATGACCGAAAAGATAAAGGAACACGGCTTTATTCTGCTGATGGACGACTTCGGCTCAGGCTACTCCTCGCTGAATACACTGCAAGATACAAGGTTCGATGTGCTGAAGCTCGACCGTGATTTCTTCTCGACGCATATGTCAAACGATCGTGGAAAGAAGATAATAATGCACACCATCTCAATGTCCAAGGACGTAGGTCTGGGGCTTATTGCGGAGGGTGTTGAAACCGCAGATCAGGCGCAGTTCCTCGAAAACTGCGGATGTGACACGGCGCAGGGCTATCTTTATGCAAAGCCTATGCCCGTGCAGGATGCAGAGAAATATCTGAAAAATACTTTGCCGGGTAAAACTGACGAGGTAAAAGAACCGATTTAAAAAAACAGCCCTGCTTCATTGCCCGGTGTTCTTAAGGACAGTAGTTCACAAGTACGGGCATTGGCGAGGCAAATAGAGATACCGAGATTAGCAGAAATGCTTTTCTCGGTATTTCTTTTTGCTTTAATAAATCCGCACATTCGATTTATCTGCATGTTTCCCCTACAATAAGGGGGAAATCAAACAAGGAGGTCAAAAGACTATGAAAACTAAGCGGAAATACTTCTATCTGGACGATTTTGAGCACAGGTTACTTGTCGGTTGCCTTATGACGGCTCGGAACGAGTACATTCACGAGGGTAAACCTATGGAAGATGTCAATGACCTTATTTTAAAAATCATTGATGCACCGACAAAGAAACTTCGTGTTATCGCAAAGGAGGAAGCATAATGGAAAAGTACATTACAGATGAACGCACCGGGTTAAAGTACGAGCTTGTCGGAGATTATTACTTCATTGCCGGCGATGACTATCCGGAAGAACGCCACATCGGGATATGGGGGCAGCGACATCTGCGATATCTAAAGCAGAACTGCAGAGCGGTTTATGCCGAATTGCTGACCAGTGGAAAATTGAACGATTACCTTGCAGACCTTAATGATGAGGCTGAGGATATGTTCTCTCGGTTGGTAAAAGAGCTTGCTGAAAAGGATGGCATCACGGAAACGCTCAAAGCAGAAAATCAAATGCTTTGGGTACAGCGAATGAACACACTACGGGAAACGGCAACAGAAATCATTAATCACGAACTAATTTATGCATAAGAAAAGCGGCAGGATTTTGAAAATCCTGTCGCTTTTCGCTATTTTGTTTTTCAGAAAGCTTCGTTTACTTTTGCGGTGCGGCGACAGGAAATTCCGTCACAGTAGTATCCCATTCGACAACAGTGTATGCTGCGCGTGTGGCGCCTTCGAACCAAACCTCAAAAATAAGATTGGAAGCTTCATCCAGGTAGTATTCCGTTCCTGAGCTGTCCGTGTATTTCACACAGCTTACGCCGCAGATTTCTTTTGTATCGGAAGTTTTTTGCTGATTCTCGAGATAGTCCACGGTGAACTCAAGGAATGATTCCATTCCACAGCTGCAGCCGCTGTCTATAAATCCGTCGTTGTCCCAGTAGTAGATTTCGTACTGACCTGCGCCTATGTAACGCCAAAAGTCAGTGGAGCTGTTCATAAAGTCATCGCCGATTTTATAAAGATCCAACCCCGGAGCGACCATATGAAAGTTCTTGGGCAACATCGAGGCGGGATTCTTTTCGTCATTTCCACTCGTAGTCTGGTTGGGTTCCTCGGACTTCACATTATCCGGTGTGGCCGATGTACCCGGTGTATCCTGTACGGTGGTCTGCTGAGTGCTCGAGTTTTCATTGTTATCGTTCGATGCGGGTGTTTTTTCACCGCAGGCAGCGAGCGAAAGCAGCATAAGAAGCACAAGTGCTAAAACAAAACTCTTTTTCATGTTTATCCTCCAATTAATCTTCAGTAGGGTTTGTTACTATCAGGACAGTAAGCTTTCCGGAGCCGGTTTCGGATACAGTAATCTTCATTTTAGTGCCGTTATTATCATAGCTGCCAACATAGCCTTTTTCGAAATCCTGATCCTCCTGCATATCCACGCCTGCATCCTTCAAGGTATCAACAATGGCATCGATCTGAGAGGAAGCTGGCCATGCTTCGATCAAGATGCCGTCCGAACCGTTGAGAGGATAAATCCACTCCTTATCGCTGATATGGACAGCACCGGAGACATCATCGGTCAGGATCAGCTCCGGCAGTCCGAAGCTTTCCCACATATCGGCAGCGGGCCAGTCGGCAGTTTCCGTATAGCCCTCGAAATGATAGCCGGAAGATGTATCCTGTGTACTTTCATCCGGTTGGCCGGTTTGTGCTTCGCTGCCGGGATTGGTCGTTGTCTGCTCGGATTGCTGCGTATCTTCGTTTTTTTCGTTGCTTGCTGCAGGTGTTTTTTCACCGCAGGCCACAAGCGAAAGCAGCATCAGAAGAGCAAGTACCAAGGCTAAAAACTTTTTCATACAATTAAACCTCTCATCTCTTTATTATTTCAGAATCTTGAATTTACCGATGATCGGCAGTTCTTTTGCTTTACCGTTCGCTGCATTGATAATGCCGAGAACGGCAAAGAGTAAGCAAACAAGTCCGAGTAGACTTCCGACAATGCTGAAAATCCATCCGATCAGAGGAAGCCCATCAAGAATGCTCAATACAATTACAGCGATAATTTCTGCAACAGCAAGAACGATACCCTGATTACAATGAAAACGGGCAAATTTTGATTCCTTTGCGGCAAAAAGCGGAATCAGTACGAGCCATGACAGATAGGCGAGAATCGCCATTGCCTTGTTGTTCCGGATATCCTGTGCATCGTACTCCGCCGTCGTATCGGCAGTGTTGTTCAGGTCGGCTATCTTTTGCGAAAAATCAGTCTGCGCGGGCTGAGTGGGATTTGCAGCTTCCTTTGTGTCATAAACGACCGGTGCTCCGCAAGACGGGCAGAATTTCTCCCCCTCGTTTAGTTGTGCTCCGCATTTTGAACAGAATGCCATAACTGTTACCTCTTTTCCTCTTTGTTTTTATTTTTCTTCTTACCTTTGGAGATAAAAATAATGACAACGACCACAACAATCAGAATGATCGCAAGCCAGATAAACAGGCAGATACCAAGCGGCTGGATTGGGCAGATGCCGCAGACTTTGCACTTGTTTTTTTCTATTGGCGTATTATCATCAAGGTTTCCTCCAGGGGTGTTTGTACCGTTCTGACCGGGGTCCTCTTCGCGGGCCTCACCCGCATTGCAGAAGAGTGAATTGGTATAAGGACTGTCTTTGCCTTCTTCGGCGTAGTTTCTGAGACACGCCCGGAATTCAATGGTGTCGTCCTTTGAGACCTCTTCGGTCACAAAATCCTTCCAGCCGCTGTACAGCCATTGAGGATTACCCCAGTCGGTATCCTTCCATTCGCCCCATTCGCCGTCTGTCTGTACCCGATACTGCATCACGGCGCAAAGCGGATCCCATGCATCCATTTCAATCGAATAATATTTCTGCGCATCTCCGTTTGACTTCGGGAAATCAACGTACAGCTTCCACGTGGTGTCGCTGTATCCGTCACCGCGTTCAACCGATTCCACGAACGTAAGCTCGGAAATGACGGGAGCTTCAATTACTTCGGGATAGACAAGTTCCTTCTGCGTGGCGTTTTTGCCGATGGTGATCTCTTCCGACCAGTCGGAAAGGATAAACGCCGTGTCTTCACCGCCTGCGGCTTCACGCTCTTCCTCCGTCATATTCCAGTTGGTATAGGCAATGATATATCGCATGCGGAGTGTCAGCGAATGATTGTCAAGATCAAGATACCATTTGTCATCCTTCGAATAGACAACAGGCTTGAGATACCCCGCGTTCTCATCGTCCTGACCGTACCAAGGATCGATCAGCGCACAGCCCTCGCGGTAGGTCTTCTGCTCCTCGGAAGCCACGATCACCTGACGGATCATCAGATCATACGGCTGATTTGCCTGCGGATATTCGTCTTTGTCCCATTCGGACACATAATGCCAGTCGCCGTTGTCGACCTTGCAGTCGATTTGCAAACAATTCCTTTCAATCGTGCAGCCGTATGTTTTCTCGAATTCGTCTCTTCCGAGATAGCTCCATTCGGCAAACATATCAATGATATCATCAGGCTGGGTCAGCCAGACATAGACATTTTCCACTCTGCCCGAATCGTCCTTGCCGATCTGATAGTATATGTCCGTGGGGACATTTGCTTTCCCCGAAGGGAAGAATTTTTCGGAAAACTTCGGTGCCACATCGGCTGCCATAGCTGTCTGAGCCAAAATGCTGAGCATCATGACGGCGGTGAGCAAAATAGTAAGTGCTTTTTTCATTGAGTGAACCTCTCTTTCAATTATTTGAAAAGGTCGCCGAAGCTGAATCCTTTTTTCGGCTCGGGCTTCACATAGTCAAAGCCGCCGGAGGGTTCCTGAATGTTGAACCAGATTTCCGGACGCTCCATTGAACCCTCGAAGCAATGCTCGGTATCCACATGATAGCATTTTCCGTCGATTTTCTTATAAAGATGGGATTTGTCCGGATATTGTCCGGCTTCTCTGAAGCCGTTCTGTTTCAGAATTGCCCGATACGCAGGGATCGACTGCTCGCCTTCTGCTTCCGTGTCAAAGGAGGCGGAGAAGCGGAACCAGTCCTCTCCCTCTTCCAGCTCAAAATCCGTTCCGCCGCAGTTCCATACAGGATACTGGGACAATTTTTCCGCCCATTTGGCAAGGACAGCGGCATTCTTTTCCGCTTCCGCTTTTTCCTCCGCAAGAGCAAAGGGCAGTTTCGCGCCGCAGGAGGAACAGAATTTCGTTCCGATGGTATTCTGCTTTCCGCACTGCGGACATACCGCGCCCTCTGCCAGCGTTTCCTCCGGAAGCTTTGTTCCGCAGTTCGGGCAGAAGGTCTTGTCGGCAGGTGAAGGCGTCTGACACTTGGGGCAGATCTTCATATTCTTTGCAGCCTGTGTCGCATAGCTTTCCATAGACTGCTGCAGATTAGCAAGGGCACCTTCAAGTCCGCTCGTGGCCTTCACTGTTTGCTGTGTCGTTTCCTGCGTCTGTTGTGAAATGTTCTGCGCAGCTTGGTCAAGTTCACCTGCAACCTTGTTTGCATAAGCGGTCGCTTTCGGCTCGACTGCCTGCTTGACCGCGTTCCCAACGGCATTGCTGATACCCTTACTGATTCCGCTTTTGATTGCTCTTTCTAAAAAACTCATAACACATTCTCCGTTCTGTCAATCAAATTTTTTGTCAGTTATTCGCCCTGCCACATTTTTTTGCCGTGATAGCGTTTGCTTTCAAGGCAGGCGGTACAGCAGACGCCGCCATCCAGCTCATCGCAGATGACGGCACAGTCACCGCAGATGTGTGACCCACAGATCTCGCAGGTGTGAATATGATCCGTCTGCATCACATTGTTTGCCCGTTCATAAGCGGCATCGTGATCACGAAGCCAGATAAGCTCCCGCGCCTTTCTTTCCGCTTCGCTCATCAGCAGCTTCGGTTTGAATCCGCTATTGAACGGATACTCCGGGGATGGGATTGCTTTCCCGCAGCAGTCGCAATAAAATACGAATTTGAAGACCTTTGTAGTTGACTGATCTTCCCACCGTTTGGTTACGGCGTTCAGCATTCCGAATACTCCTTTCTCATTTTTCTGCCATCGCATCTTTGTATGTATATTTTACGGCTTTTTCCAGTGCAAAAACACCTACCACAGGTAGGGTAATTGGTAGGGTATTCCGAATTTTTGGAAATAATTAAGGGACAGCCGTTTTCGGCTGCCCCTTTGGGACCGGTCTATTGATTTAAGATGAGTATGGAGCACTGCTTCAGCAGTTCATCCTTATTTGACAGATCCAGCTTGTCGTAGATCTTGCGGTAAAAATCCTTGACGGTCGTTATCTCAATTCCGAGATCATAGGCAATTTCCTTTTGCTTTTTGCCCTCCAGCATTTCGACAAGCACTTCCGTCTCACGACCTGTCAATGTTTGCACCTTCGGAAGTGATTTCATGATTTCATCGACTTCTTCTTTGGTAAACCAAGCTTTGACGATCGGAGGTACGGCTTCTGACGGATTTGCGATTTCCGAAACGGGAACTTCGGTTTCGCAAATATCTTCGAGTTTCTTTCTGCGCTTATAAAGGGCCAACGCGAGGGCGATAATTGCCGCAGCGACAACCGCCGCAGGGATGATCCAATACAGAGCGGGTTTTACATTTCCGGACTGCTGCTGTACGGGGTAGAGAGATGCATCGTAATTATCCCCAACGCGAACATTCTTCAACTTTCCGTCGGATCGATCACCAATTAGCTTTTGCACGGTTTCCGTCGGAACGGTGAGATTCATGCCCTTCGGTATGTCAAAAGACAAATGTGCCGGAGAATCCGGGTGGGTGATATTCAGCCCGTCTGTCTCTGCATCACCCGGAGAGGCAATATAGTTATATCCGTTGTCCTCAGACGGCAATTCACGATGCGGGAAGTCCTTTGCAAAGCTGTCGTCGATCAGGATACATCCGTTCGTTTTGATATATGGGATCTCAAGAATATCTCCGGGATGCGAACACCACGGGACAATATCTTCTGCGTCGTAATCATACACGGAATCACAGGTGTTGCCGGTATAGGTACAGAACTGCAATTCCAGTTGTGCGGCAGCAATCTCATCGATCGTGACTCCCGCATAGTAGGAATAGATCCCGCCGTAAGCATTCTGTGCAGAGTTTCCGTAAATGCTCGAATTGATGATGGTAACTTTAGAGCCCGTATCGCCCATATGACATATCGCGCCACCCTGTGCCATATTGTTCCACGGCCCGGTATCGCCCGTCCAGTTGGTGGAATGTTCTTCCGCACGGTTGCCTGTAAAGACACATCCGTCTACCACGCCGTCCGCACTGCGGAATCCGATTCCGCCGCCCATTGAGGCGGTATTCCCGACGATCACACTATTTGACAGGGTAAACTCGGTGTCATAGAGAAACATACCTCCACCCTGCGTGGTATCTGAATCCGGAAGCTCTGAATCCGGGAAGAGGTGGTTCGCCGTGTTGTTTTCAAAACGGCAGCGTTCCATCGCAAGCTTCGCACCCTGAGCATAAATTGCTCCGCCGCCGACGCTGAACTGGGTGTCGCCGCTGTAATTGTTTTCAAAAACACAGTCTATCGCCGTGAAAGTGACGTTGCCGTTTCCTTCCATATAGATCGCACCGCCGTCATAGGCTGCGGCGTTTCCACTGAAATTACAATCAGAAAATGACAGGTTCAGTGTACACCCGGAATAATCGCCGAACATTTCCAGAAGAGAAGGAACTGCCGTGTAATCATCGTAACGCACGTGCATGACGGGGCCATATTCATGCGTGTAGTTTCTGAAATCGCAGCCAATGAAATCCGCATCAACATTTCCTTTGAATAAAAGTGCGTATTGTGCGACTCTCGGCTCTTCAAGAAGATATCTCTGCTCTTCCTCGCTCCACTGCAAATCAAAATCAGCAACCGTCAGCTTAGACGTATCAACACCGCCGTCAAAAATGATATCTTCAAAGTGAAAGGTATTTCTACCGTCGTCTGTCTTTGCGCCGGAAAGAATAAAACTACCGTTCGTAAATACAGCCTTCCCGTCGCTTTTTCCACTTTTGATGGTAAGGTTTTTATCCGCCTCAATCCGCATAATCAGCTTGAACATATCACCCGACGGCGTGAAATCAATATCACCTACATATAAGGTGTCTCCGTCTTTTGCCGCACGGATCGCCGTTTTCAGATCGGTAAACGAAGTGATCATATCCTTGTTTTCTCCGGCAAATACCGTGCAGGGCATAGCAGAGATCAACAGCATAGTGAGAAGAAGCGCCGATGTAATCCTTGCCAACGTTTTTGTGTTCAGTGTTTTTCCAAACATTTCAGATTCGCCTCCTCAAAATTGATTTCGTGTTTCTCACAAAAATCGTAAAAACTGCCAAGCGCCATAATATGAGGTTCCTGACTTCCGCGTTCCCATCGACTGATGGTCGGGACAGAAACGCCAAGTTCCTTTGCCAATGCCGCCTGACTGATTTTCAATTTTAATCGAAGATACTTTACCTGATCGGCAAAACTCAGATTTGTCCGGTCCAAAGCAATTCCTCCTATCGGATATGATCGTTTATTGTCTTTTATTATAATATTATATCATAAATCATCGTTTTATTCAAGTAGAGCCGATATGAAAAGCAGCAGAACTTCAAATCGTGAAGCCCTGCTGCTTTTCCATTTCGCCGCTAAAATCAATATGCCGTGAAAAACACTTCGTAGTCTGTATATGAATATACGTCGGTTTCAAGCGAGATTCTGCCGGTTTGCTCCATAAGAGATGCAGTGCTTGTTACAACGATTTCTCCTTTATCGAACTGCCCGTTTTGGTTGTTATCGTTATACAGCAGGAATGTGATACTCGCCAGCGTCGGTTTGCTATCAAAGGTGAAATCAAAAAATGCCTCTCCGTCTGTCGTCCCGACATATTCATATTTGCCGTCGATAGGCTCGTAGCTTGTTTCTGTTACGACGACATTTTCCATCTTCACCTCATCAACATCGGTGCTTTTGGGAATATCATAATTTGCCCAGATGATATCCTCGCGACCCGGCAGGATAGAAAAATTAGCGAATGACTCATTTCTGGCTGTTTCTTTTCCGCCCTTATAATAAACAAGATCGTAGGACACATCAATCGCCACGCTGTTCGGATTAGTAATCACCGCAGTGAATGTGTCAAATCCATTGGGGTTATACAACTCCCACCATTCCATCACAGGAACTGCCAGCTCTCCGGTCTCGTCATCCGCTTCACTATTCACAACGTCAGCAACCGTTTCCTCAGTTTTCTGTGTATTGTCTTCGCTGGAACTCTTTGTATCAGTATTCGTGTTGCTTCCACAGGCGGTCAGACACAGACACATACTCAGCGTAAGCATAAATAAGAAGACTCTTTTCATCATAGTTTCACCTTCTTTATTCTGCACAGTATATTTGAACACTTCCATTGGTCAGAAGCTCGTTATCTTCGCCGATTCTGATCGTTTTCCAATCAGAGCCCGTGCCGGCATAGCGAATTTCGGTCAGGGAATCACAGAAAGTCAGTGCTTTTGCTTCGATACTCGTGAGGCTCTTTGGTAAACCGAGCGTTTTCAAATTTTCACACAGATACAAACCAGTGTCACCGATTTCCAACAATCCTTCGTTCGTATGGATTTCCGTCAGATTTTTTGCCTGACTCATGGAGTAATTGCAGACTCTTTCCGTGCCTTCCGGTATAGTGTATTCGGTTCTTTCGGACGCGATAGGATAACACAGTAGTTTCTTACCGTCCTTGGAAAACAGCACGCCGTCCTCAGCTTTGTAACAGCTGTTATTGGCGTCGACATCAATAACAGACAGCGCGTAATTCCAGAAAACAGCACCTTCCTCAATTGAAGTAACGGATGCCGGGATAACGATTTTTTCCAAGGTTCTGGTGACTTCGATAGCCTCTTCCCGGATGCTTGTTACGGTATCCGGAATTTCAAACAGTATATCCTGTTTATCTGCCGGATAGTTGATGAGAGTGGTAATGCCCTTGTCATATAGCACGCCGCCAACAGATGTATAATTCGGATTATTCTCATCCACGACAAACGCGGACACAAACATATTGGCAAAAGCACCGTTTTCAATCAACAAAAGGGAGGAAGGAATTGAAACGGTACCTTCCTTAAATGCAGAACGGAACGCAGAGTCACCGATATACAGCATTCCCTCCGGAAACTTGAAACCGTTTTCGCTGTGAAGCAGATCATTGTTGAACGCACAGTATCCGACATATTTCAGATTGGAAGGGAAGTTCACTGTCCGAAGGCACATACAGTTGTCGAATGCAACATTACCGATAAACTCAACCGATTCCCCGAGCTTGACTTCAGTAATTGCCGAAAAACACCAGAACGCACCACTTCCGACAGAGGTCACTTCGTCACCGATCACAACTTTTTCGGCTTCATCGGCATATTTATCCCATTCCGGTGCATTCTCAGCGTAATCCTTCATCGGACCTTTGCCGGAGATAACGACCGTTTTGGTGGCGGTATTGTATTCCCATGTCAGCTCGTCTTCCGTGAGATTTACGTATCTCTGCTCCAGCTCCGCAATTTCGTCGGATGTTTTGCCGTTTTTACTGCTTTCGTCTGCGGTATTGTTTTCTCTGGAAATTGCATCTGTGGATGTGTCAGAAGCTCCGGAATCATCTTCGCTCCCACACGCTGCCAGCGACAAAACAAGCAGAAAGCAGAGAAAAACAGCCGTTATTCTTCTCAAATAGTTTTCTCTTTTCATGACAGCTGCACCTCCTTATTTATTGGAAATCTCCAAGTTCATAACGTTTTCTGTTACAGAAGATAGCCGGCTGCGCTGAGCAGCTTTTCCATATAAGCAGTATATTTTTGCAGTGCCTCTTCCGCCGGGCCCTTGCGCTCTGCTTCCATAGACATCGTCGTGCCGATTTTCCAGGCGCCGAAGAAAGCGTTATGCGAATGGACAGATCTGAATATTTCCATTTCTGCTCCCTTTGGGGTGTCACACACGGAAAGAATGACCTTGTTGTCCTTATTGAAAAGTCCGCTGGCTTTTCTCGCATAGGCGATTACCATGAAACGCTCTGTGGCTGGCAGCAGAATATATTGCTCGATAGATGCTGCCGTCGGGCGGCCGATAATGAAATCGTTATACTGCACCGTGTCCCATTTTGAGCGCATGAACTGTTCCAGTTCCTCCAGTGTAAACGCCCGGTTCGTCTTGATTACCTGTCTTCCGATCATGGTATTGCTCCTTTCGTCATTTTTGATATATTATCCATCCGTATTTTTTCGCATAAAGCATTTCAATTTTATTTTCTGACTTCAATGGTGATCACGCCGTCCATCTTTTCCTTCAGCAATGCTGTAAAAGATTCGATTTCCTTCGGATCAAGTATTTGCCCCTCCAGCATGTGACCTGAACAAATCACAGTGAAATAGGCCTTCTTTCGTCTGTCCTGCATGATATTGAAGTCGTTTAACTCCGAATACGGAAAAACGAAGGAGTTTTCTTTTCCTGTAAACACAAGAGCACTTTCCTGAATTTAGAGCTCATAGCGTTCAGTTGAAAAGTTATCATGCCTGATGAGAATCTGCATTTGCATACCTCCGTATTTGCTGACAGTTCTAAAATAGGTCTATTATTATTTTACCTGTCAAGGCATAGAAAACAATACGGTTTGCGGAATTGACCGTGCCATATTTCTGGCACAAATTATGCCAATTATCTTGAATCTGTGCTTGTTTTATGCTATAATGAGAAAAAAAACTTGGAGATGTGGGTATGTTTGCAGAGAGATTTGACGCACTGATGAATATTGCGGAGGTTTCCAACAGTCTGCTGGGCAGGGATATCAATATGAACTCTTCCCATATCGGGCGGCTGCGTTCCGGCGCAAGACCCTTGCCGAAAAAACATGAATATTTATCGGATATGTGCCGATACCTGACGAAACACATCAAAAAGGAGTATCAGCTCAACGCGCTGCAGAGGCTGACCGGCATCAGCAGCACTGCGCTTGCTTCCCCGGGAAGTACAGCACTGTATCTGGAACAGTGGCTTTTGGAGCAGGAGGAAGACACCTCTGTGGCAACCGGCAGACTGATTTCCGGTTTTTCCCGTCTTGCATCAAGACCGGTCACGATTTCCGAGGATTCTGCAGCAATGGAGCCACCGCAGAAGCATGCCGCATATCTGTATGGTAATGCCGGTAAGCGAAAGGCTGTAGAGCAGTTCTTTATGGCAGTTCTGCAGGAAGAAAAACCGCAGACCCTGCTGCTTTTTTCCGACGAAAACATGGCTTGGCTCTACGAAGATTCTGTATTTGCTGCGCGCTGGGCAGAGCTTTTCGCGAGGGTCATTCAGAAGGGAAACCGAGTGAAAATCATTCACACGGTTTCCCGTGATATGAATGAGATGCTGGAAGCTGTCACCAAGTGGATCCCCATCTATCTGACGGGAATGTTAGAACCGTACTGCTATCCGCGACTCAGAGATGGCGTGTTCCGGCGTACGCTGTTCATTGCACCGAATACGGCGGCTGTCGTATCCACCTCTGTGCAGCAGGATACTGATGGTATGCTGAACCTCTTTCTCGCCGACAGGGCAGCTTTGGACGCGCTGAGTGCAGAGTATGAACATTACTATAATCTCTGCCGCCCGCTGATGCGGATTTTTACCGAACGCGATGCAGATGTATTTCATAAAACCGCAGGCAGTCTTGCCGCAGCCGATGGAGATGCTTATCTTTGCTGTACGATGCCGCCGCTTTTCTCCATGCCGGATAAGCTTGTGCGGGAACTGTCAGCAAAGGCCGAAAATGATGTGCTGACCGCACAGTGGAAGCAAAGTCTCGGCCAGTTCCGAAAATACATAAAAAAACAGCACCTCACTTTGGTGCTGCTGGATCCAGAGTGCGCGATGCTCACGCCGGATGTGTTCCATCCTTCTGCAGGTGAATTATTTTCAGACAATCATTTTTCTTACACAAAAGAGCAGTATCTTCAGCATATTGACCAGCTGAAGCAAATGGAAAATCAGTGCGAAAATCTGGATATTCATTTTGTCAATGAGCTTGCAGATCATACACTTATCTATATAAAAGAGGACATAGGCGTTATTATGGCAAAAACAAACACACCCAAGACCGCATTCGTGATAAACGAGCGGAACATAATCAACGCATTTTGGGACTATATGGAAAAACGAGTGTTGATTTAGACAATTTTCCATCAGTTAAACAAAGTCAATTCATAAAAACTGCCCCGCTCGGAATCAAGATTTTTCTTGGCTCCGGGCGGGGCTTTTTTGTTTTCGGCTATATTTTCGTGATTGGCATAACTACTTTCTGCGGGAACTGTTCCTTTGCGGCTTGCCGGACGATCCAATCGCCTGCGGCGGCGAAAAAGAAACCTCCTTTTTTATCGACGTACACATAGCGGGTAACATCGTAATCGTCATCGCCGGGGGTGTAGCGGATCTCACCCCAGTCGTTGTTGTGGTCGGCGCAGTATTCATATACGATTTCGGTTTTCGACTTTTTCTTTCTGCGCAGTTCCACGATGTGAATGTATTCATCAACAGCAAGATCAATAAGAATTTTATCGTATGCCTTATGAACGATACGGTAAGCGGTATCCGGCGAAGAAAGCGTGTGCTGCAGGGCAAGGTCGGCGTATGCTTTCTTCTGCCGGAACAGCTTTACGGGAGTGCCGTTTTCATCCTCACCCAACTCAAAGATGCCGTGACACTCTGAGCAGAATCCGAGACGGTCAGAGATCATCGAACGTTCCCGGATATCCAGTTTCTCATAGCGGTCAAATACGGCATCCGCCCGCCATTCGGCAAAGAACATCTTTGCCGGATCGGCAGTATCGTCCCGTGTTACATCTTCGGAGGAACTTTCGCTGTCCTCGTCGGCATATTTACGGTAGAAATCGGCGTAGGACATATTGCGCAGTCCGGCGGCAATAAGCTCCTTTGTGATTTTTGTGCTTCTGTCAATTTCAGAGGCAATTTGTGCTATCGTTGCATCGTCGGATTTCCCACATTTGTTGTAAAGTGCCATTGCACGGCGGAGCAACTTGTATTCGTCACTGCTCTGTACGGTATAACCCGTCCGCATCGTGCGGATGTAGTCGTCGATCTCATTTTTGACGTAATATTCCTTGTAAACGAGAAACGGGACACCGAGAGAAATATCATAATTGGCAAGCGCTTTCAGAATACCGAACACGGCGGCTTGTTTTAAGTCGATAAAATGTCCCCGCATACTGTATTCCTGCACGGTGCTCATCGTCTGCGTGTTCAGTATCGGCTCACAGTAGTGCAGGAACCACGAAAGATACGTTTCATCCTTTTCAGCAAAGTATAGGGCAATATACTCCTGAAAATCGTCTTTCTTCGGCGGTGCCGGCGTCAGACGGTAACGGTATAAGTCTTGTTTCCAATCGTCGTTCTTCATCGGCACTCACCTCCCATCCAAAAGAACGCTTCGTTATTTCAGTCCCGCTTCACGGTAGAGCTTCTCACGGGACATATCCTTTTTGTACTGCTTTTTGGCGTAATCATCATCCATCAGAGCTGTCTTTTTATGTTCAAGCGCAAGCGCCTTTGCCGCCTCGCCGATCTCGGCGGGGATGGTGCCTCGCTTCACTTCGGTACGAATGGCGGAACAGCGATTTGTATAGATAGCGGAGATCGGATCGTTCTCCGCCTTTTCTTTTCGTTTGACAGAAGCGGCATATCTGCGGCAGGTCACGTTCTGCCCCCGTATCTGCTCGGGAGCGATACCCATACAATACTGCTGACGGCGGGCGGACTGCATTAGGAAATACTTTTTGCAGACACCGCACCTTCTCGGATAATGCCCGTGATGCAGACCTTCAAAGAAATCCGTCAGCACGAAAGCAATATATCTGTCAAATGTCAGATGCCGGGCAACGGTCTCTCCGCTGCTTACCTTATTCTTTTTGAGGGAGATATATTCTGTTGTCAGCGGAAACGGTATCTGTCCGAATACGTCAAGTGCCATGGGAAGCAGATGCTTTTCGTCAAAACGCTCGGCTTCGTCAATGCGCTTCACAAAGGCGGTCAGTTTGTCGTGAGCGGAGATCAGGTCGGCGCTGACATTGTTGAAGAACGAAAGAACAGAAATGACGGTTTTTATCATCGTTTCCGCTTCTTTATCCGTTCTTTCAGCATAGCGGTATGCCGTGCCAACGGATGCCTCATTCTGAGAAAGCATACTGACCTTTGCTTTTTCGGTAAAGTAGGCACAGATACGCTCGCCGTTTTCCTCCGTAAATAGATTTGTTACGCAGTCTGTTATGGTAGAGCTGTCAAGCGTATCAAACGGGTGCAGCTTCGGTAAAGACTTCATCGCTTCCAGTACGTTTCTTCCGGTGCTGACAAATTCAGATATGTTCAGATAGCCGTTTTCTAATTGCCGAACGATATTGTAGTTGACATCATCGCTGAACACGGCGATCCGTGCGGCGGTATCATTCAGATAATATTGATTCAGCAGATGGGTGGCGAACAGCCCTGCGGCATAGACCTTGCCGCTCACATAAACACGCCCATCACGGTAATCTGCCTTGAAACTGAAAAGTTTTTCCACCATATCCGATCCTCCATCTTTATTCTATCACGGGAAGTGTCCCATAAAAGTCACAGTAAGCCCATCCCAAATGGTAAGTTTGTCTTTTCTGCTATGATACACTCTATTATATCATAAAAACGTCTTGTTTTCAATGATTTAGAACTGTTACGCATATTCATTTCGTACTGTTACGCTATTTTCTTGCAAAAATGGATTTGTCACTATTCTATACGTAGAAGGCAGCGATGCACAGCCGTTCCGACATCGGAGCGGCTTTTTTGTTGTCCGGATATTCCTTGCAGGCGGCACTTTTCACAGAAATATCAGTTTGATGACTTAGGACTATGTAAATTGGTATTGGGTCAAATTGACCCAATTAATAATCGAACCACAGCCGAACTTTCTCCAAAAGGTAAAAATTACCTCTTGAGTGATTGACGGAAAAAGCGCTTCCTTTCCAAGTGCTCAAATTGAGCACTTGGGAGATTGCCGGTTCCAAAGGGTAAATTTTTCCCTTTGGAGGGCCTGTACGGATTGTATGGTGTTTGTTATTAAAATAAATGCTCCCACTTTTTTGAAAGTCGGGAGCTTTTATATTTTCAGAATGAAGGGAGGGATGCGTATGATTCTGAAACTAAATCCAAAACAGTCGGCAAAGGTTAGACGGCTTGCCCGCAGAGAGTGCTGCAACTGCGTGGACGGTAACTGCCTTTTGCTGGACGACGGCGAACCTTATCGCTGTGTGCAGTTGATCTCTCGCTACGGGATCAACTGCAATTACTTTCTCAAAGCGGTATTACCCGCCGACAAAGAACTCTATGAAGAAATCTTGCAGCAAAACAAAATTAGATAACTGCTCCCACATTTTGCAGTTACGAAAACGAATCGACACCCCGGAAAGACGGGGAGAAAGTTGAGGAAAAGATTATGAAAGAATTCAAAGAAAAACTGATCGTAGGAATCGATCACGGTTACGGTAATATCAAGACCGCAAACCACTGCTTCAAGACCGGCATTATGGGATACGATGCCGAGCCGCTGTTTACGAAGGATATGCTCGAATACGGCGGCAGGTACTATCTCATAGGCGAGGGTCACAAGGAGTTTCTTCCGGATAAAATCAGGGATGAGGACTATTATCTTCTCACCCTGGTGGCGATTGCGGAGGAACTGAAAGACAAGGGACTGACGGAGGCGGATGTCATCATCGCTGCCGGGCTTCCGCTCACTTGGACAAGCGGGCAGAAAAATGATTTTGCCGCCTACCTCTCCAAAAACGAGGAAGTCAGCTACACCTATCAGCACACGGCGTATCATATCCGTATTTCCGGCGTAAGAATTTATCCGCAGGGCTACGCCGCCGTTGCTGAGTTCGTTACCACGATGAAAGGTCTTTCCGTTGTGGCGGATATCGGTAACGGGACAATGAACACGCTGTTTCTCACCAACGGCAGACCGATGAGCAGTAAGATGTACACCGAAAAGTTCGGTACTTATCAGTGTACGCTTGCGATCCGTGAGGAGTTTATGCAGAAGACCCGCCGTGAGATCAACGATGTGATCATTGACGAGGTATTGCAGAACGGTACGGCGGACATTCCCACCGCCGATCTCAAAATCATCAAAACTACGGCAGCGGAATATGTAAAAGATATCTTCCGCCGTCTGCGTGAACACGGGTACGACGAAGGCACGATGACGCTGTATATCACCGGTGGTGGCGGATGCCTCGTCAAGAACTTTGCCAAGTGCAATCCCGACCGTGTGAAATTCGTAGATGATATCTGCGCCGCCGCAAAGGGATATGAGTATATGGCGGAGCTGCAGCTGAAAGCGGATGATGCGAAATGAGCAATCATTACCGACTGAATGTGCGCTTTGATCTGAATGATGAAGCCCAGCGCCGTGCCGCTGAATATCTTGCCGAACTGAATAATGAGAAAGGTAAATCCCGTAACCGCTTCATTGTTGAGGCGGTTATTTCATTTATGGAACGGCAAAACAGCGACCGGGATTTTACCCTTGACGATGTTCGGCAGGTATTCCGGGAGGAGCTTTCGGAAGCTTCGTTTGTAGCTCCGGCTCCTACGGAATATACGACGGCGGACACGGAACTCACAGAGGAACAGCAGGCAGAGAACGACGAAAACGTCCTTTCCGACCTGACCGCCTTCTTTTGAGCCAAATCACGCCGATTATGGCTCAAATGCGGAAGAATCACGGAATATCTGAGCCAAAGTGGCTCAGACGAGAGATATGCCCCCGACCGGGAGAACGGAAGATATTACGGGACTATCGTCATTGTTATATGACGGTACTCGCCACACAGAAACGCTTCTGTTTATCCCATACGGGGTGTGTCTCACACCGTATCAAGCAGGGACGATGTGTGCCACTCGTCCCAATCACAGCCGCCGCGCGGCTGACTCTTTGGGGGCTTCACGCCCCCAATCCCCCGTGAAAGGAGTTGATGTATATGGGGAAAGATATCAGAATATCCGTCCGTGTGACGGACAAGGAAAAACAAATAATACAGGTAAAAGCTAAAAAATGCGGATTATCCGCATCCGAATATGTAAAGCAAAGAGCATTGGGCTATGAACCGAGAACGGTTCCGCCCGGTGCTCTTTTTGTATTACTGGAGAAAATCGGAAACTTGGAGAGTAAAAGCACCTCTGCGGAACTGAACGCCGAGATCGAAAAATTGCTCAAAGAGATAACCGCCGTTTTGCTTTTGCCGGGAAAGGAGAAAAAGTGATATGGCAGTAACGGGATTTTGGCCGGTCTGCGGAAATCTGAACGCTACGCTCAAATATGCAGATAATCCGGACAAGACCACTCCGAGAGAATACCTCGAAGAGGATTTGTACGCAGCCCTCCGTTATGCCAAAAACGATGACAAAACCGATAAGGAAATGTTCGTTGGCGGGATCAACTGCTCAAAGCAAAACGCCTATGCCGAAATGGTTGCCGTCCAGCGTCGGTTTGGGATGAAAGGAAAGGTCGTCGGCTATCACGGCATACAGAGCTTTGCCGAAGGTGAGGTGACGCCGGAACAGGCATTTGAAATCGGCAAGGAAACTGCCAGACGTATGTGGGGCGGCCGATATCAGGTTCTCGTCACCGTTCATTTGAATACAGACAACCTGCATTGTCATTTCGTCGTGAATCCCTGTTCATTTGTGGACGGGCAGAAATTCAAGAACAAAATCGGCGATCATAAGGAACTGCGCCGTATCTCCGATGAGATTTGCCGGGAACACGGATTATCTGTTCTTGAAAACAGTGAATTTTACAGCAAAGGCAAGAAGAAAGAATACTGGGTTCATAGGTCCGGTCAGAAAACGCACCGGGACTGCTTACGGGAGGATATTGAATATGTTCTTCCGATGTGCGGCTCCACGAAGGATTTCAAATATCAGATGGAAGCACTGGGCTACACCTTCGGGCGCACGGATGAGTATTACGCTCACGCCACTATCACCGCTCCCGGCTGGAAACGCCCGATCCGTCTGGATTCTCTCGGTTATTCAAGAGAGGTACTGGACGAGCGCATCAATGCGAATTGGGATAAGGGCGTAGAGTTCTATGCAGTCCTCTCCCAGCGAATACAGAAATGGCGCACTACGGCGTTGGAGGACGAGGTAAACCGCTTGGAGTTTACCGTCGAACACAGCTACGACACTGTGACCGTTTTGGTGGACACCTTGTTTCTGATCCTTATTACTGTTTTGCAGATGGCAGAAGACCTGATGTCACCTGACCTGCGGCACGAGGCAAGAAATATCGAGCAGTACGTCAGTGACTACCGCTTTCTGCAGCGGGAGGAAATCCACACGATTCCGCAGTTAGAACAAAGTATATCCGCTGCCAAAGAACAAATATCCGCTTTGGAAACCGAGCGTTCCAAAGCAGACAACACCCGCCGCCGAGCGCATACGCCCGATGAGGTACAAGCCGCAAAGGACGAGCGCAAGGCGATCACCGAAAAAATACGCCCGCTTCGTGACAAAGTGAAGCGAGCCGAAAAGATTATGGAGAAATCCCCACACCTATACGAGCTTTTGCAGGCGGAACTCAATACTGAGCGTGAAGCCAACGCAAGGGCGAGAAATAAAAATAAAGAATGGAGTAGATAAAATTATGAATAATACTATGAAAACGCCGGTAGCCATTCCGGTATCCAAATTACACCCCTTTGAGGGACACCCGTACAAGGTACTCGACAATGAGGAAATGAATACGCTAATTGAAAGCATACAGACGCAGGGTATTCTTTCGCCACTGATCGTAAGGCCAAAGGAAAACACCACAGATGAATACGAGGTCGTAAGCGGGCACCGCCGCTTACACGCAGCACAGAAGGCAGGGCTGGAAACAGTACCTGCCTTTATTTATGCCCTCGACCGGGATGCCGCCGCCATCGCGGTGGTGGACAGCAACCTGCACCGGGAGCATATCTTGCCATCTGAAAAGGCGTTTGCGTACAAGATGAAACTGGATGCTCTGAATCATCAGGGTATCACTTGTGGACAAGTTGGCCACAAGTCCCGTGACAATATATCCGAAACGGAAAGTGGTCGTACCGTACAGCGCTATATCCGCCTTACGCACCTCATCCCCGAACTGCTCGACTGGATGGACGAAGGTAAAATCGCTCTCTCTGTTGGCGTCGAACTGTCCTTTCTCAGCGATGAAGCGCAGTACGGCATTTTGGAGGAATGTGAGCTTTACGACTGTACGCCGTCCTATTCGCAGGCATTTCATATGAAAAATCTGTATAACGACGGAAATTTGTCCCGCTATGAGATTTCCAAAATGCTCTCACAGGAAAAACCGAATCAGCGGGAGACGGTGAAAGTTCCGATGGAGCGTCTGCGGGATATTATCCCCGAAAGTTATACCGTCAAACAGACTGAAGATTTTTTAATCAAGGCGGCTGAGTATTACCACCGGAATATCATTCGTCAGCGTAACCGAGATTCGAGATAAAAGGAGGAATCAATATGACAGCACAGGAAGCAAGAGAAAAATACCGCCTTTTCGTGTACGGGGGCGGCAAGATAAAGGACGACCTTCCTATTGAACTTTCAGAGTATATCAAGCCGGTATGCTCTGACGAAGGCGTCGGATATTCCGTCTGTACCGTACCGAAGAAAATTACCGTATCAAAGGAGATCGGCAAGACCGTCTACGATGTGACCGCCGATTTTGATACGGAAGGCAAACAGTCATTGTTTCAGCAGTTCAAAACGCTGATTCTGAACAACTCACAGAATTGATAAAAAGAGCCGGGTATTGTAAAATGACAGCAGTCTCAACAATGCTCGGCTTTTCAGGTGTAAAACACCGGAAAGGAGATTTATGAAAAAGAAAGTCGAGAAAGAAAATTTAATTACGGCGCTGTACTGCCGTTTGTCGGTTGATGATATTCAGCGGGAGGACGGTATGGACAGCAGCCGAATCAAGGAAGAACTTGAATCGAACAGCATTACCCACCAAAAACAGATCCTCGAAGATTACTGCAAGAAGGAAGGCATACGGAACTATCGCTTCTTTACGGATGACGGTATTTCGGGTACGACTTTTGACCGTCCCGGATTTCAGGAAATGGAAAGAATGATCGAGGCCGGAGAAATCGGCACGGTCATTGTCAAAGATCTGTCCCGTTTCGGGCGTGACCACGTTTTCGGCGGTTACTATCTGCAAATCAAATACCCGTCGCTGGGTGTCAATTTCATTTCGTTACAGGAAAACGTAGACATCGGCAAGGATATGGGAACGGATATGATGCCGATCCATAACGTGTTCAACGAATGGTATGCCGCACAGACCTCAAAGAAAATCCGCGCGGTATGGCAGAACAAGCGGGATCGGGGCGAGCGTGTATCTCCGACTGTTCCTTATGGGTACAAGAAAGCGAAAAAAGATCCGCAATGGTATATTGATGAGCCTGCGGCAGAGGTCGTGCGATATATCTTCAAACTGGCAATGGAAGGTCTCGGTCCGATGAAAATTGCCAATCGTCTGCGGGAAGAAAAGTATATCACGCCTACGGAATATTTCTATCAAAATGATCGTAAAACTCGAAATGACCGCCCCATTGACCCGTATAACTGGCCGGGAACAACGGTAAAGCACATTTTGGATAACCGCCAGTACACCGGTTGCACAGTCAATGCCAAAAGCAGCATTGTTAGCTACAAGGTTCATAAAAAGATTGAACACGACGAATCCGAGTGGCAGATCATTCCGAATACGCAGGAAGCGATTATCGACGAAGAAACCTTCAACACAGTCCACGAAATGAGAGCAAGCCGCCGCAGGAATACGGCAACCGGGCGAACCAGTCTGTTTTCAAATCTTGTGTTCTGCGGCGATTGCGGATCGAAGATGTATTTCTGTGCGTCCAAGAGTATACGGGAAGATCAGGAATTCTTCCGCTGTTCCGCATACAAGGAAAATCGGGGTTCCTGCTCCATTCATTTTATACGAAATGTCGTTTTGGAAGAAATGGTGTTGGAAACGGTTCGCAAGACCGCAAAGTATATTTCCGAGAACGAAACCGTGTTTCTGTATATGTACGAGAAGAATCACAAATTATCTGCCGCAAAGGAAATAAAAGATACCAAGTTGCGAGTGGGACAGGCAAAGAAACGTATTAAGGAGCTTGACGGTCTAATCTCTGCTTCTTTTGAGCAGCTTGCTCGTGGTACGATTTCCGAAGAACGTTTCAAAATCTTCTGTGACAAGTACGAAGCAGAGCAAAAGGAACTTACGAAATTCGTATCGGAAACAGAAGTTGAAATCCAGACGGCGAAGCAGGATGCGGTCGATCTGAAAGCGTTTCTTGAAAATATCCGTGAATGCACCGATATTCAGAAGCTCACCCCAACACTTGTAAATACGCTCATTAAGAAAATTGAGATATTCAACAGCGAAAAGGGCGAGGACGGAAAGAAGCACGTTCCGATCACAATTCACTTTCGGTCGGTGGATATTGTTACCGTTCCCGATGAAGAAGAGATCATTGCCGCTATGGAAGAAATCCGCAACCACCCCACGAAAGTGGCGTAAAACAAAGGAAAACGGTGCAATCCAAACGGATTGCACCGCATCCTACATAGAACTGTCCTTTAGAGCACCGCCCGATAGCGGGGCTGTTTTTTAACATCCTGCCGATAATTGCAATAAATGTCGGGTAATATCAGGAATACCGTGATATAATTCAATCATGGAAAGGGGCGATAAGCATGAACGACTGGACCGCAGGAATAGGCGAGGCAGTAAGCTACATTGAAAATAATCTGGACGGAGAAATTAACATTGAAAAGGCGGCTGAAAAAGCGTTTGTTTCAACGTTTTACTTTCAGAAGATATTCTGTGTGCTGTGCGGCTTCACAATAGGCGAATATATCCGATACAGGCGGCTTTCTCTTGCCGGCGAGGAGCTGTCGCAAGGAAACGCAAAGGTTATTGACGTTGCGTTAAAATACGGATACGACTCGCCCGACAGCTTTGCCCGTGCGTTCACTAAGTTTCACGGAATTACCCCTTCCGCCGCAAAGGAACACGGCACTGTACTGCGCTCCTTTGCGCCTATAAAGCTTAAACTTACACTGGAGGGCGGAACTATGATTGATTACAGAATTACCGAAAAGCCTGCATTTACCGTTGTAGGCGTGACAACACCTATTGAAAACGACACTTCAATATCCTATAATGTTATCCCGACGCTCTGGGACGAGCATTATAAAAACGGCGGCGGTGAAAAAATCCGGGGAGATTTCGGAGCGTGTATATACTGCGACGAGAAAACATTTACTTATATGATAGCGGACGCTTATCTTCCGTGGAAGGACATTCCCGACGGTTGCGAAACGTATACCTTTCCTGCCGGAACGTGGGCTGTATTTCCCTGCAAAGGCGCATTACCAAACGCTTTGCAAAGCCTTAACACAAAGATATGGAGCGAATGGCTTCCTAATCTTAAGGGCTATAAGCTGAGCGGATGTTACAACCTTGAAATGTATACTCCGCCCGCAGACAAGCCTGAGGATACCTACTCGGAGATATGGATACCGATCGAAAAAGCATAACAAATAAAGCGACAGCACCTTTTGTTTTCAAAGGGTGCTCATCGTGTCGAAAAAGTATTTTTCGGCACGATGCAGACGTCGAGAAACACACGCAGACAAGGAAATCGCCCCAATAAGCGTACAAATGTACGTTGAGGGGCGATTGACGCAGTAAGCAAAAATGCTTTCGCACAGCCGTTTTCAGGCTCTGCAAATAGTTTTTATTTGTACTTGTTCTGATAATTAATTCTGCAAACTATGTTGGCATTTTTGGCGGTGCGTGGGTTTATCGACAGTCTAAATCACCCGATGCATTTTGGCATCGGGTGATTTTTACATAATATGGATCACTGCGCACTTTGCTTTAATATTTTCTCCGCCTCGTCTTTCACCCTGTCTTTCAACCACTGCGGTGAAACGACCTCACAGTGACTTCCGAACCCCATCACAAAGCACATAATATTCTCCTCGTTCTGCATTGTACAACGAAGCTCTGTTGTATCTTCGTCTATCGGTGTAACCATCTGATTTCTGCCGTAGATACGTTCACGGGCGAGCATCGCATATCTGCCGTGCAGCAGTATAACTATCTCATACCATTCGCCGTTCTTTTTCATACCGAAATCATCAAGATAGTCGCTTTCCTTGTATGTTGCAAGAACTGTGAAGCGGTTTTCCGTGACAGCCATAGACTGAATACGACTCAGCTTGAAATAACGGATTTCGTATGACTTTTTATCATACCCCAGCACAAACCACGCATTGTTATACATAAACAGCTTATACGGATCGAAGCGGCGGTGCGACACCTTGTTTGACAGCGACAGATAATCCATCTCAAGCTCTTTTCTGTGAGCGATGCACTGTGCCACCGTATCGTACCGTCTGCTAAGCTCCTGCTCGTCAACGGCAAGCGGAAAACGGTTGGCAACGGATATTTCCTGCGGCTGTTCATGCTTTACCGCCACAAAGACCTTTCCCATCGCTTTTTCATAATCGCTTGAGTAAGGAAAATCGTTGCGGCTCTTAAGATATTCCGCTCCGGAGGATAACGCACGCTGTTCAGCTTCATTGAGCCTTACCGTAGGAATCACGCTCTGCATTATCAGACGGTATCCGCCGTATTTGCCGGGGATACCCTCTATATAATAGCCTGCCATTTCAAGCTCTGTGCGGTACTCGGCTATATTGCGGACGTTTGTTTCAAGAATATCAGCCAGTTCCTGCCCCTTATACACTCTGCCCGAGCTTAAAATCTGCAGCATTTTAAGGCAGTTTGACGTTTTCCCCATTGTCGTTCCTCCGTTTGTGTATATCATAGTATATATAATTATACACTATTTATGGCAGGAATTCAATCGCTTACAGCCGTTCGAGGAACTCCTTCTTCTTTTCTGCAAATTCTTCTTCCGTCAGAATTCCGTTTTCTTTCATTTCGTGGAGCTGTTTTATCTGCTCCATTATCGCTTTCGGATCTTCTTTCTTTGCGGACGCTGTGCCTGAATGATTCTGCATATTTGCCGCCGCCTGTGACGCTTTATCCTTGAGATTTCCTGCCGCACCTGCGATGCTTCCTGCGGCACTTTGCGCCATATTCTTTATGCTGTCGGCATTCACCGAACCTATCGCCGATTTTATTCCGTCAGCGTTTATTGACGGCAGAGATACGCCCGCAGTGCCGTTTTCATCATCGGCCGAGTTTACTGCGTCAAACACCTTGTTGCCCTTTAGCCCTAAGAACTGTATTACCGACATTGCTATAAGTGCGAGCATAAGAATGAGTATTATCCAGAAGCCTATCAGATAGTTAAGTTCTACCTTTGCGGATACTCCCGTGCCTGCGGTCGCTCCGCCTGCCGCCGCATTTACTGCCGATGCCGCCGAACCGGGTGCTATGAACAGGCAGACGATACCCGCCACCGAGCCTATAGCGGATATAATTTTTCTGAAAGGCTTCAGCTGAGGGATATAACAGCTTGCCGCTACTGCCACAAGGCAAAGTATAAACGCAAAGCCGAAAATTCCGCCGTCCGTCACAAGCGAAAAGCCGTTCATCGACTGATCGGCGCTTCCGCCGCCGAATCCTCCGACGGAAACCTCCGCCTTTACCGACATAAAGGGAAGAAACAGTGCAACTATTATCACGGCACATATAATTCCCATAAGGTTTTTAAGTATAAATTCCTTGTTCATTTTCATAATTACACCTCGTTGTTTATTAAACGTCCTGTCTGTAGAAATTCTGAATAGTGTGTACGTTTACCTGTATATCATCTAATGTCGGATCAGCACCGCCGGCAGTTGAAGCACTGAAAGTTATCACATAATCAAAGTCCTGATACTGATAAAACGCAGTGCCATCACCGGAAATATCTTTCAGCTTATCGCCATAATTCTTATTCAAATAGTCAATAAGCGTGCTGAGTTTCGTGTTACTGTCAAACTGCGGGAAAAACTGAGATGCGTTACAATTCACCCTCAGAGCCTTACCTGCACCATATCCACCGCTGTACTCATACAATACGCTCATTCCGTCATCGGTAAAGTAACGTGCATAGCCCAAATATCCTGCCTTTTCGTCCTGAGTATACACACCTGCAAATTCTTCATCTTTGTATAGATGAATGAAAAACCTTGATATGTTATCCGGCAACTCTATTGTCCTGCTCTCCGGGGCTTCGGTCACAGAAGCCGTTGTCGTTGTCGTTTCGGGTGCGGATGTTGTGACCGCTGTTGTCTGAGGCGGTGCCGTTGTGGTATCGGGGACTTCGGTCGGCTCGTTTTGGGAAACATCGGGTACGGAATAATCCGCTCCGTCCTTGTCGTAGATACCGCCGAAAAGTCCACTACCGTTTGCCTCAGTCACGAGCGACATCTGCTTTTCGTTTACGTTTGCTATGCAGGTGTCACTGTAGGTCTGACCGCCTGCAACTATTGTAAGTATCAGCTTTCCGTCCGCAATATCGTATGTACCCTCGTCGGACTGTGCCGTGACCGTGCCGTCTGCCGCCGTCTGCTTATACGACAGCTCCTTGTTGTCCTTGAATCTCAGCTCGTATGTGCTGTCGCCTGCTTTCTTGTACCAGGCACCGTAAATGTTGACGGTGTTCAGCTCCATTGTTGCGCTGACCGCAGGCTGACCGTTATCCTTCTGACCGCTTATTACAAAATAGGCAACCAGTGCGACAGCTATTACTGCAATAACAACACACAGTACGATTATGTTGTTCTTCTTCGAACTTCCCTGTTCCATACTTATTCCTCCTCGTTTTTCTTTTTCAGAAGTTTTCTTATAGTCCTCTCCGAATAGTTATACTCGGTGGCTATCTTGTTAAGCGAATCAGATGTGCCGTCATAGGTTTTTTCCGCCTCCTGTGCTACATATTCCTTAGAATAAAGCCGTGTGGGGAAATTAATCTGACTGCCCTTCATCTGATTGTACATCTTAACGGTATTTTCAAAGCCGATAATTTCACATATCGTTCCATACACACCGTTAAGTGATTCCGATTTGTTATTCTTATCCATGTAATCTCCCGAAATCTGTAATTTTATAACTATATTATATACTGTTGAGTGCATCTTTTCTTCTGCCCTTTTCCACGCAAAAAGTCTTGGGGAAGAGCTTTGAAAACCGCTTGAAAACGCATTGCAATGTTCGTTTTTCAAGTATATTAAACCACCGTTTACTACATTATTTATGTATGGATTGAAAACTGTTTGGAAAAAGGGATAAAAAAATTCCCGACCTGCCATAAAACAGATCGGGATGTATATTGGATTTTACTTTGCCGCATGTGAGGACTTTATCATAATCAGCATACTTCTGAACTGAACGCTCAGCATATCCGAAATCTCATTTTCGCTGAACAGACAGATGTTGGATGAAAGCAATACACCTATACCGTAGGTGAATATCCAGACGTGCCTGAATAAAGTCATAGCGTCCTCTTTTGAAAGCGAGTAATCGTTCATTATATACTCAATGCACTTGTCAGCCGTAACGCCGAGCATAGACGAGAACATTTCCTCGAAATTGAAAGTATGATCCTGTACCTTCATAAAAAGAAGTCTGAACAGCTTCGGCTTTTCCTTTGCAAAAGTGATCATCTGTACGCCCACCTGCTTGAATGCGGGCATATCAGGCGTTTCTCTTTCCGCGAACTCTCCGAACACCCTCATAGCAGACTCACGGACGGTGCTTTCAAGCTCCTCCATATTTCTGAATGCCGTAAAGATAGGGCGTGTCGATGTTCCCATAGCTTCTGCAAGACTTCTTGCATTCAGCGATTCAACACCGCTCTCGGCAACTATTCCAAGCGCTATTTCGGTTATTTCTTCTCTTGTATATTTTGCCCTGGGCGGCATAATATCACCTCGTGATATGGATTTTCTGTAATGCTTGTTGCGTAACGCTCATATTATAGCATTATAGCACCGGTTTTTCACTCTGTCAACTGTTTTGGATAAGAACGATATTTTTATCTGCGACATTTTGATAAGCTGTCTTAAAATTAATTTCATTAAATTAAATTATTGACATTCGTCTAATATTATGTTATTATGAAGAAAACTTTCAGGGAGGTATAAACATGAACGAACAGAACAATTATCAGCAGCCCGCACCGCAGTATCAGCAGCCATACGGACAGCAGTTTTACGGACCGGTAAGACAGCTCAATACACGCAGAAGCCTTCTTAAGCTGATTCTGTTAACAATTATAACTTTCGGAATTTATCCCTATGTTTTCTTTTCCGGAATTTCAGAAGATATAAATCTCATCGCAAGCAGATTTGACGGAAAAAAGACAATGCATTACTGCCTTATGGCATTTATCATCGGACCGCTTACATTCGGAATCGGCTTTATCGTATGGTTCCATAACCTTTCTTCAAGAATGGGTAACGAGCTTGCAAGACGTGGCATAGCATATTCTTTCGGTGCTTCGGATTACTGGCTATGGAACGTTCTGGGAAGCCTTATCATTATCGGACCGTTTGTTTATCTGCACAAGCTCGCAAGAGCGTCTGTACTTCTTGCAGAAGATTATAATATCAGAGGCTGAGCCGATACATATTAACATATTGTATAAGCACAAGTAAAGTCAAAGGGCGATTTTCGAATCGCCCCTGATTTTTTTATTTGTTATTAAATACGGCAATTTCATCAATATGGCTGTATATATAATCCTGTGCCTGCTTTGAATAGACAACCGCCGTATACTCTTCGCCACGCTGTGATGTGCGTTGCCTTGTTTCTATTCCGAGTTTTACGCCCTGCTCGGTAGGCAGTCTGGTTTTTCTGCCGCTTGGAAGCTCGGTGTTCTCAAGTATGCCCTGTTCCTCAAGCCATTTTGATACAGAGCCTGTTTTAAGCGTACCCGACTTTTCTTCATCGACATAAGAATTGATATTCTGCGTTATATCTGTTGCCGTAACGAATTTCTCCGTGGAAGTAAGCTTCTGACGCATTTCGTCTGTGACCTCAAACGGCAGTCTGTTACGTTTATCTCTCGGCAAGCCGTTCATTTCCGCTATTGCGTCTATGTTGTCAAGCACAAACTGCTGTGCCACAGGGCTGAGCATTATTGCGTATCTCGGAAAACCGCCCGGAGTGAAATATTCATTAAGCCGTATACCCTCTGAAATGCCGTTTTCGGTCGGTACTCTTTTGAGTTTGCCGTTAGGCAGTGTTTCTTCCGTCAGCATACCTATCACGGTCAGCCAGTCGGCGATTGCAGAGCCTTTCAGCTTTACGGAAACATCGCTGTCAATATGCTTGTTTATCATATCCGTAAAGGTTGACAGCGACACTTCATTTATAAAACATCTGAATTTTGCCCGTGCCTCGTCGGTTATTACCACACTGCCACGCTTATGTGGCCTTACAGCTTCGGTGACTTGCGGCTTTGCCACCTCTCCGCCGTTTTCGATAACCTTTTCAAGTATCCCCGAAATGTAGAAAAAACAGCGTGACAGCTTGACGTTATTGATAATATCGCCGTCCGGCACAGGCTTGTCGGTAAAAGGGTCTATTCCGTTTGCGAGCTTGTCTATGTATTTCTTTGCGTGCTTCATGGTGTCGAGTTCTGTAGGCATAGCGATTCCTCCGTAAAAATATGTTAATTTATTTTAACACAGATGAATCGATATTTCAATACGAAAGCAGTTATTATCCTGTAATCTGCAACGACATCGCCGGATTACATTTTGGCGGCACGCTCAGCGTGATACTGTGTATTATACGCATCTGCCGTATTCATACAATCTCAGTTTTCTCAGCTCATCAAGGTATATCTTCCTCTCTTTGCTTATCTCGTCTTTCTCCTTAGCCAGCATAGAGCCGTACTTCATGAACAGATTGTCCTCTCTTATTCTTTCAATATCCTCTGAATATTTTGTGTATGCCATATTTATCTTCCTTTCTGCATTACTTGTTCATCTTCTTGTTTTCGAGCTGTTCAAAATCCAGTCCGTAGCGTTCTTCGAGAGCCGTCATAAGTTCTGCAATGCCCAAGCCTATGTAAAGGTGATTGGAACCGAACTTGTATTTCATCGTGTGAAAGACCTCCGGTGTGAAATCGTGTATTCTACTTGCTATGTTTTCTTTGATTTTGTATTCCTCTCCGTCCTCTTTGATTTTCAGGCACACGGGATATCTCATCTCTCTGCCGTACTCATCGTTGTACCCGTCATACGAATTGGGGTTGTAGCAGTTGCTGCCTATGTGCTGTTCCAACTCACATATAAGTCTGATTGTCTTTTCGTTGATTGTCATTTATAACTTCTCCTTTAGATTGATTTTTGTTTTGTTTTTGTTTATGCTCCCGTACATCTGTTTTTCTACATTTTCTCACGTCCTCTCTGTGTGCAACTCCCACCGTTCTGTTTCTAATCACCGGGTGGGGACGCACTGTTTTTTTGTTTTACTTTTGTATGACTCTGCGTTCTCACGCTGTTGCTACTTATATATACGACCGCACTGTCATGCTCCGTCAAAACTCACTAGTAATCGCTAGATGGGGACGGTTGCCTATGCCACCACTGCACGCTTAGTCAAAACACTGTCTATTGCGGCATTCGCATAGCTATATGACATCACGGCATCACTTCCAAAAACGCTTCGTCCTCTACGGTACTCACCAAATGTGGAGCAGATTATTGTGAATATAATAAAATTAAATAATTTTCACAATCGGCTTCCGCCCGCCATAGAGCGTTAGATTATCCCGGAATACTGCATACACCGAAAAACAAGCGTTATTTTTTCACCAAAAATTTCATCTCATATTTAAAAAATCTCCGAACATAATAATGTTGCAAGGTCAAAAGGACCTGCATAACAAATACGGAGGAAAACAACAATGGCTAGTACCAATAAAAAGAACAAGGCAGCATTAAACAGCATCAAGATGCAGGCTGCAAGCGAAGTAGGCGTACCCCTTAAGGATAACGGTTACAACGGTGACCTTACTTCAAAGCAGGCAGGTTCAATCGGCGGTCAGATGGTCAAGAAGATGATCGAATCCTACGAAATGTCAAACAAGCAGTAACCTGAAATATTGCGATCGGTCCGATGCCATTCAACAGGCATCGGACCGATTTATTTGCATAATATTATAAACACGGACTTTTGATGAAAGAAATCCGCTCAAAAAATTCAAATAATGCGAAAAAGATATTGAACTTTTGCAAGAATAGTGCTATAATTTTCTTTGTACAATCAGTCGGTACTGCAAGCATACATAATTTTCCTGTGTTTTCATCGGACAGATGCTGAAAGGAAACGGTATTTCGCTTGCATAAGGCAGACGAGCTGCCGCTATGGCGGAAATTACGGCGAGAAAATCGCTTTCAGGAAGGAATGTTTTTACAATGGAAATCAAAATTGAGAAAACTAAAACACCTAAGGCAAAGCCCGTTGACGAAACAAAGCTCGGTTTCGGTCACATCTTTACCGATCATATGTTCGTTATGGAATATGACACGGGCAAGGGCTGGCATGACGCAAGAATAGTTCCCTACGGGGATATTTCTATTTCACCTGCCGCTATGGTTCTTCACTACGGACAGGAAATCTTCGAGGGTATGAAGGCATACAGAACTCCCGACGGCAACATTCAGTTCTTCCGTCCGGAAGAAAACTTCAAGAGAATGAACATCTCCGCTGAGCGTCTTGTTATCCCTCAGTTAAACGTTGACGATTGCTTACAGGCTCTCCACGAGCTTGTAAAGATAGATGCGGACTGGGTACCTCATACAGACGGTGCTTCGCTTTACATACGTCCGTTCATATTCGCCGCTGATCCGTTCCTCGGCGTTCGTCCCGGCGACAAGTATTACTTTATGATAATCATGTCACCCTCCGGCGCATATTACGCTTCGGGTCTTGATCCCGTTAACATCTATGTTGAAACAAACTATGTCCGTGCAGTAAGAGGCGGTATGGGCTTTACAAAGACAGGCGGTAACTACGCCGCATCGCTCATCGGTCAGGACGAGGCTCACAAGCAGAACTACTCACAGGTACTGTGGCTTGACGGCGTTGAGCGTAAGTATATTGAAGAAGTAGGCGCTATGAACATCTTCTTCGTAATCGACGGCGAGGTTGTTACTCCCGCACTTCAGGGTTCTATCCTTTCGGGTATCACAAGAAAGTCATCTATAGAACTGTGCAAGAAGTGGGGTCTTAAGGTAAGCGAAAAGAGAATCACAATACAGGAGATCGCAGACGCTTACGATGCAGGCAAGCTGAATGAAGTATTCGGTACGGGTACAGCCGCTGTTATCTCACCTGTAGGTCACTTAAAGTGGGGCGATAAGGTTATGCTTATCAACGACAACAAGATAGGACCTATCTCTCAGCGTCTTTATGATACAATGACAGGTATGCAGTACGGCAAACTCCCCGATGAAATGGGCTGGATCGAAAAGCTGTAAGACGCAATAAATTCCGACCATTTTATATGTCAGTAATATACACCAAACAGTGAAATGATCGGAGACAAACACTATTTAAAACGAATTATATGGCAGACAAGCACGACAGCGCAGATACGTTGCCGTGCACTGCTTTTAAATGCAAAACATGAAAGGAAATTTCGCACATGAAAAACACAGAAAAAACCATGGATAAGCTGGTCGCTCTCTGTAAGGGCAGAGGCTTTATATATCCCGGCAGTGAGATATACGGAGGACTTGCAAATACATGGGATTTCGGACCTCTCGGCGTTGAGCTGAAGAACAACATCAAGTCCGCATGGCGTAAAAAATTCATACAGGAGTGCAAGTACAACGTAGGTCTTGACAGCGCTATCCTCATGAACCCTCAGACATGGGTAGCATCGGGTCATATCGGCGGATTTTCCGATCCCCTTATGGATTGCAAGGCTTGTAAGACACGTCACAGAGCGGATAATCTTATCGAGGACTTTGACGGCACAAACTGCGCAGGCTGGTCAAACGAGCAGATGATGGATTATATCCGTGAAAAAGGCATCACCTGCCCCAACTGCGGCAAGGCTGATTTCACAGACATAAGACAGTTCAACCTTATGTTCAAGACATTCCAGGGCGTTACAGAGGACTCAAAGAGCGAACTTTACCTCCGTCCCGAAACAGCGCAGGGTATCTTCGTAAACTTCATGAATATCCAGCGTACTACCCGTAAAAAAGTACCTTTCGGTGTTGCACAGGTAGGTAAGTCTTTCAGAAACGAGATTACTCCCGGCAACTTCATCTTCCGTGTAAGAGAGTTTGAGCAGATGGAGCTTGAATTCTTCTGCAAGCCCGGCACAGACCTTGACTGGTTCTATTTCTGGAAGGACTACTGCAAGAAGTGGCTCCTGTCCCTCGGCATAAACGAAGAAAACTTAAGACTGCGTGATCACGATCAGGAAGAACTTTGCTTCTACTCAAAGGCTACAACAGACTTCGAATATCTGTTCCCGTTCGGCTGGGGCGAACTTTGGGGCGTTGCGGACAGAACCGACTACGACCTTACACAGCACATCAAGACAAGTGGTCAGAAGATGGAATATTTCGATCCCGAAACAAACGAGAAGTACGTTCCTTATGTTATCGAGCCTTCGCTCGGTGTTGAGCGTCTGTTCCTTGCAGTTATAACTGAGGCTTATGACGAAGAACAGCTTGAGGACGGCACAACAAGAAACGTTATGCACTTCCATCCTTACCTTGCTCCCGTCAAGGCGGCAGTTCTGCCCCTGTCAAAGAAGCTTGCCGACAAGGCAGGCGAGATCGCAGACGAACTGTCAAAGTACTTCTGCGTTGATTATGACGATGCAGGCGCTATCGGTAAGAGATACAGAAGACAGGACGAGATCGGTACTCCCTTCTGCATCACATACGACTTCGACAGCGTTGAGGACGGTTGCGTAACAGTCCGTGAGCGTGATTCTATGAAGCAGGAAAGAATGCCTATCGCAGATGTAAAGAAGTACATCGAGGACAGAATTGCGTTCTGATAAGATAGATGATATGATATAGCAAAACGAGGTGCAAACGCACCTCGTTTCAGTCTGTCGATAAACCTATATAACTTTAAAAATGGGGTTTGGGGCGTAGCCCCAAGCAGGGTGAGGGCGGCAGCCCCACATTCAGCCCCGGCACGGATGCCGGGCGTGTATGCCCAAAGGCTCTGCACGATGCAGAGCCAACCAAGCATACACAGCCTTTCACCACGGGAAAGGGGTTTGGGGATAGGGATTGAGAATAAGCTACATTTCTAAAAAAACAGACTTTTTCTACAAGCTGAAACGAGGTGCCGGCGCACCTCGTTTTTTATTTTCATAATACTTCTCCCCCTCTTGCATTTCTTTCCCCTTTATGCTATACTTATCCTTAACCGAATATCGAAAATACGGTACGAAAGGCTTTTTGCCCGGTAGGTAATAGGGAATCCGGTGAGAATCCGGAGCAACCGTCATTACTGTATCTGAGCCTATGCTCACAAGTCAGAATACCCCCGTATTTTTCGGCATTGTCTCTTGGACGAGGAAGAAGTACAGCCGATCTTCAGCTAAGGCTGTACCTGTATG
>Ga0129314_1000417_pt1 | contig 45491 bp, 47 predicted proteins | sample O1111metagenome_FD_94431 | JGI IMG/M metagenome (GOLD analysis project Ga0129314, IMG submission 94431) | Orangutan individual fecal microbial communities from fecal samples from Wisconsin, USA - O1111 metagenome | ecosystem: Host-associated > Mammals > Digestive system > Large intestine > Fecal... | reverse complement strand
CCTCTCGCCCCGGCGGTGACCCTGCCTGGAATATTGGAGGATGTGCTGGATTCCGTCAACCGTTATGAAGAAGTGCTGACCGCCGCCGGATTGGTGGCGGAAGCCGAAACGCAGAATGCTTTTATGCCGGGAGAGATTCCGTATTTTCTGTGGGGACGCTCCGCCGGCGCCTACCTGGCACTTTTGGCCGGCGCCTCGGAAAAGCTTGCCGTCAAACCTGCCGGCATTCTGTCCTATTACGGATACGGCTTCCTGACGGACGGGTGGTATGATGCTTCCAGTCTCTGGTACAGTTCCCTGCCGGAAGTGCCGGAAAGCTGTCTTCAGGCGATTCCTTCGGAACCCCACTGCACCGGACCGCTGGAAACCCATTACAGCGTATACGTGTACGCCCGACAAAAGGGGCTTTGGAAAGATTTAATCTACAGCGGCCGGGAGAAATTCTTCTTTATCGACTACTCCCTCCGGCTCAAGGACAGGCTTCAGGCTCCCCTGTTCTGTGCCCACAGTACCGGAGATAACGATGTGCCCTTCACGGAATTTAACGCGCTTTCCTCCAAGTATCGGCCGGAGAAATACATCGCCGCCGCCGGGGATCATGACTTCGACCGAGACGAGGACTGTCCTTTCACCGATGAATTGCTGAACGCCACGATACAATTTATGGAAAAACATCTGTAAAAAAAGAACGACCGTGCAGGGGCAGCCGTACCGCTCCTGCATGGTCGTTTTGTTTGGTATTCTCACTTCATTTCACTTTCGATTTTTCTGCCCAGAGTTTATCGGCCACCGGATCCCAGTTTTTCGCATAAGCGACGGTCTTTTCGCAGAAATGCTCTGCACTTTCCGGTGATTCCAAATCCGTCGAATGCGCGCCGGATTCCTTTACCATTTTCGGCAGTTTGTCCGGATTCTCCAGCATCGGACACGGTTTCAGATAATTATCGTTGAACGGCATATTTCTGTGGTACGCCATGAACAACGGACTCTGCATAGCCTCCAGCAATGTTTTTTCCCGAATATTCGAATCCGAATAGTGGATGAAGGCACACGGATCGATGTCGCCGTTCGCATTGATGTGAAGGTATCTTCTTCCGCCGGCAATGCATCCGTTAACGTATTCGCCGTCATTCTGGAAATCGATGATGAACAACGGATTTTCCGCACGATACTTCCGCACGCGGTTCATGGTTTCCACCCGCTGTTCCGGTGTTGGCAGCAGCTCCGGAGAAGCATCATTTCCCACCGGCATGTAGTGGAAGAACCAGGTGAAGAAAGCGCCCACATCCTTCAAGCTGTCCAGAAATTCTTTCGATGTAATGGATTTGAAGTTGACACTGGTGTAGCAGCAGGAGAATCCAAACGGAAGCCGGTTGCGGCGAAGAACATCGCAGGCATGCATTACCTTATCGTACACGCCCACGCCTCTTCGGCTGTCTGTCGCCTCACTGAAACCTTCAATCGAAATGCACGGGATAAAATTCTTCACCCGAAGCATCTCTTCGGCAAATTCGTCATCAATCAGCGTGCCGTTTGTAAAAGCAAGAATCACGCAATCCTCGTGTTTCTCGCAAAGCTTGATGATATCCTTCTTTCGTACCATCGGCTCTCCGCCGGTCAGAAGATAGAAGTACACGCCCATATTCTTCCCCTGACACATGATATCGTCCAGTTCCTCCAGGGAAAGGTTCAGCCTGTTACCGTATTCCGCCGCCCAACAACCGGTACAGTGCAAGTTGCAGGCACTGGTCGGGTCCATCAGAATTGCCCACGGAATGTTGCAGTCTAATTTATTTCTGAGTTCGTCTTCTCTCTTCCATCCGGCCAGACATGCGTTCAGGAAAAAATTTCCCAGAAGTGTCTTCGCCACATCCGGATTGATGTCGTTGATAATATGGGTAATATACTTCTGGTAAGGACTGTTTTTATCCTCCAGCTCTTTCCGAATTGCTCTTCTCGCTCCGACAAAATCGTCTCCCGCAAACTTATCTGCCCAGTCCATAATCTTCATAAGATTCTTGTCCGGATCCTTATATGCCATATCAATCGCCCGATCCAGACCAAATTGTTCCAATGAATGTACGAGTTTCATGCTTTCTACCTCCTAGCCGTTCTTTTGATAATTCTCTTATCTCTTGTCATGATTCTATCGTACTTTATCATTAATTTAACTAGACAAAAAAGTGAAAGTGTTCGAATTCGAACACTTTCACCTAAATTGCCTAAAAAGGCCACCGCACATATATGCGATAGCCTTTTTCGGGTTGCAGATTTCTCTGCAGGTGTATGAAAAAATGATTTTTGATGGCTTACTTTTTCTCCAAGACAGTTCCTTTGCGGAAACCTTCTACAGACTTCATGTTCTTCATCAGCAGATAATATACGACGCCGGTCGGAATCGTTGCCGTGAAGAAGGACAGGTCTACGTTCAGCAGTCCGATTACCGCACCGATTACAGTGGCAATGATTGCTGCCATGTTCACACCCTTCTTGGATCCGTTGTCGTCATACAGATCTTCCAGCTGCTCTTCGGTGAACTTTCTTCTGTGAAGAATGAAGAAGTCCACAATCAGAACGGCAAAGATTGGAGCGAAGAATGCGGAGTAAATCTTAACGAACAGGGACAGACCTGCTGCGGAGCTGTCATTGGTCAGAATCCACGGGCATGTTGCAACTGCCAGGATACCGATCAGGATAACCGCTGTCTTATGCTTTATCTTGAAAGTGTCCATAAATACGTATGCCGGCGGAATAACGTTACTTGCCAGGTTGGTGGACAGCTGTGCAAAGATGATGAATGCCAGTGTTACAACCAGGATGGCTTTGTTGTCTACCATTTCCGCAAAAGCGTTAATCGGGTTTGCAATACCGGTTGCAGTGGAAGCCATTGCACCGATGATTCCCAGCATTACGGTAGCCGGTACCATTGCCATGAAGTAAGAGAATCCTCTTACCGGTGCGCTGTAGCCCTGCTTCATCTCTCTGGAGTAGTCCGAAGCGTTCAGCATTACGGTTGTACTGTTTCCAAAGAATGCGATGATTGCAGCAACAAACGGCAGACCCCAAGTTCCGGACTTGTTCATCAGGTTCGTGGAAATCACATCCCACTGTGTGGTCAGGCAGATGTACAGCAGGTAAATCATTGCGAAAACGATTACGGTTCCGCCGATGTTTCCAACCCACTTTGCACCCTGGAATCCCTTGATGGACAGCAGAATCTGTACCACCTGGAATACGATGAACCACAGCCAAATATTGTCATAACCGAAAATCAATTTAACGATGTTGTTGATTGCGGCACCACCCAGCCATGTCTGGTATCCGTACCATACGATAGCCGGAAGACCTCTCAGCATGGAAGGAAGAATGTTGCCCTTCGTTCCGTATGCACTCTTCAAGTGAACGGAATACGGTGCACCGGTGGTGTAACCGAACTGGTCGTTCATTGCGATACCGATGACCAGAATAGTGGAACCGATCAGCACTGCCAGGAAGAGCTGCAGGAGGTTCAGTCCTGTCTCCATCTGTGCGGATCCCATTGCCAGTGTTCCGATGGAAATACATCCACCCAGCCACAGCATGGTGTTGGATCCCCAATTCATCGTTCTCTTTTCCCAAGGAATCGGGCGAATGCTGTCGTCCTGTTTCTTCTGGACAACTTCCTGATTCTTTTCGTTGCTCATTACTTAATCTCCTCAAATAAAATCATACATATTTAATTTCCGTCCCCTGAAAGGAAATCGGTAAATTACTGAATCGGTGTTACGTACTCGCCGTAACCGTTTGCTTCTTCCAGATACTTGCCATCCTTCGCAACTACCCGGCCGCGGATAATTGTGCAGGTCGGTGCACCCTTCCCTTCGAAACCGTCGAAGCAGCTCACGTGACCCTTTGTGTACAGCTTATCCTGTTCGCACTTCCATTCTTTTTCCGGATCCAGAATTACAACGTCACCGTCGAATCCCAGTTCAAATGCACCCTTGCGTCCGTAGAATCCGAAAATCTTCGCCGGGTTGTAGTCCATGACCTTTGCAATCAGCGTTGGGCTCAGATTCTTCTGATGAACTACCATATCGAACATCATCGGCAGGAAGTACTGAATGGAGTTCAGACCGCCCCATGCCTTCCAGATGTCTCTGGTCTCATTGTCCTTTTCCTCATCGGCTGCCGGAGAGTGGTCACTGCCGACACAGGACAGGGTTCCGTCCAGAACGTAATCCCAGAGCTTCTCCATATCCTCTTTCTTTCTCATCGGAGGAGTACACTTTGCCGGAGCTCCTTTTTCAAAAACAAAATCTTCGGTGAGTCCCAGGTAGTGCGGGCAAGTCTCTGCGGTAATCGGCAGACCTTCGTGCTGCGCATCCTTCACCACCTGTGCAACCATCGGATGGCTGACATGGCAGATATGAACTCTTCCGCCGGTTGCTCTTGCCATATCGATGACATTCTTTGTTGCTACATACTCGGTCCATACATCGTGGGAATCCAGGAATGCACGGATTTTTTCATCTCTGCTCAGACCTTCCTTTGCCTTCGCTTCTTTTTCCATTTCCAGAACCTGGCCGTACTCTTCACAGTGGAAACCGCACAGCGCATTGTATGGCTTCAGGATTTCCAGCGCCTTCCGAACATTTCCCAGATTCACGGTCGGGAACAGCGGTCCGTTCGGGCAGGTAAAGCCCTTAAATGCGGCAACCCCCAGCTTCTGAAGATCTTCCAAATCTGCCATATTATTTTTTACCGAATCCGGAGCATCATCGAAGTCTCCTACCAGACCACCCCAAAGGCCGAAGTCCACATAGGAATGCTTGCTGATTTTGCCCATCTTCATATCAAAGATTTCTTTGTTCATCAGAGATGGATCGTTGTTCAACGGCATATCGATTAACGTGGTGCAGCCCGCAGCAACTGCGGCTCTGGAACCGGTTTCGAAATCTTCTCTGTACTCAAATCCCGGCTCATTCAGATGCGCATGGCAATCGATGATTCCCGGATATACCAGATTTCCCTCTGCATCGATTACTTCTTTTGCATCCACTTCCGTGCCCGGTGTCAGAAATGCTGCATACTTTCCATCCTGAATGGCGATTTCCGCCTCAAAGATACGGTCCGGTGTTACGAGACGACCGTTTTTGATTAAAAGATCATACATATTATCTCTCCTTCTATTAATTCTGAAATCGGAATTAATATCTTTTTAATAGGGGTTAAAATTTAGGTCAACCCATATTTAAATAATTTCACATAGATAATACATGAATTACACATTAAATGCAACACCTAAAAAGCTTTCCTTTTCATACAATTCGTTTTCTCTTTTTAAAGCAATAGTTTCATTATTGAATTCTTTTAATAATTCGTTTTTTCAATATCTATCATTGGTTTTAGTCGTTCATGTAATAGCTAACACAAAAAAACCAACGCGCTTCGCATCACTACGAAGTGCGTTGATTTTCTTAATATGTGTCAAATGCCTATGGATGTCTATTTGTCAAAGATGGTTCCGGTACGGAACGGAGCCGCACTCTTCATCACCTTCATCAGAATGTAGTATACAACTCCGGTCGGAATCAGGCTGACATACCAGGACAGATCCATTACGAATACGGAGGTCAGAGATCCCAGGACGATAGCGATTACTGCCGCCCAGTTGATGCCCTTGAACGGACCTTCCTTGTTATACATCATGTTGATGTCCAGCTGACTCTTTCTGAGAATGTAGTAGTCTACCACCATTACGGCGAAGATCGGTCCCAGGAATGCAGAGTAGAACTTGGTGAACAGGGACAGTCCGGCAGCGGAGTCCGCAGTTACCAGCTTCCACGGCATTACGCATACGGAAAGGATACCAACCAGAACGGTTGCGTGAGTCCACTTCATCTTGAAGGACTCCATCAGAACGTATGCCGGCGGAACGATGTTGTTCAGTACGTTTGTCGTAACCTGTGCAAATGCGATGAACAAGAGGGTTACAACAGTCAGGAACTTGCTTCCCATGGTTGTGGAGAATACAACGACAGGATCGGAGTTTCCGGTTGCAGCGGTTACCAGCAATCCAATCAGACCCATGAACAGGGTTACCGGAAGAATTGCGACAGCATAGATGCTTCCGGTTTTAACAGAATGGATTTCATCCTTCAGATTTCTGGAATAGTCCGAAGCATTGATGATCATTGTGGAGTAGATTCCCAGGAAGGATGTGGTCGCTGCCCAGAAAGGCATTCCCCAAGTTCCCTTAATTCCGGCGAAGGAAGCGCTGATATCTACGGCGAACTTCGTATTTACAATGTACAGCATGTACGCAAGAATTGCCACGATGAATACGCAGGAGAAGTTCTCCAGCCATTTGATTCCGTGGAATCCCTTAATTGCCAGGGAAACCTGCAGAATGGTGAACAGTGCAAAAATCACCGGAAGATTGTCGAATCCCCACAGAATCTTGAAGCAGCTGTTGATGGCACCGGCGCCGACCCAAGACTGGAAGCCGAACCATACGATTGCCGGAAGACCACGCAGCACGCCAGGTATTTTTACGCCGGCGGTACCGAACGAGGATCTCAGCTGAACGATATATGGAATTCCATACTTGTGTCCGCAGTTACCGATCAAAACCAGCGCAACGGCGATTACCAGACAACCGATTGCCATGGCGAGAATTGCCTGGGTAATGGTCAGCACACCAATCAGGCTGGCACCCATGGAAAAGGTTCCGATGGATACACAACCGCCCAGGAAGGACGCGGTGTATGACAGGGAGCCCATGATTCTCTCCTTGGTCGGCTGCAAATCCTCGTTGACATTTGCAACCAGCTCCGGGTTCAAATTCTTGTTTTCTACAATACTCATACTTTAAATCTCCTTAATTAATATCATCAAATCCTAGCGGATTCGCTTAACCAGTTCACCGGTGCCCTTTGCACCAACAACTTTTCCGTCCTCTGCCATCACATTTCCTCTCAGGATGGTGCATACCGGCAGGCCCTGTCCCTTCAGGCCAACGAATGCGGAAATCGGATTCACATAGAGCAGGGAGTCTGCGGTGATTTCCCATTCTTTGTCCGAATCGATGATTACCAGGTCGGCATCGAAACCCGGCTTGATATCACCCTTCTTGCCGTAGAGTCCAAATGCCTCTGCCGGAAGTTTTGCCCAAGCGTTTGCGAGAGCGCAAGGATCAACACCTCTCTTCACAACACCTTCGGAGAAGATGGCCTGTACGCAGCTCTGAATTCCGCTGATTCCGCCCCATACATCGAATACGTTTTCGATTTTGTTTCCGAGAATCTCGTTGAACTTCTCGTCATAAGAGCATGGGGAGTGGTCGGATGCCAGTCCGGCAAACGTTCCGTTCTCAACATACTCCCACATTCCTTCGCGAGCGTCCTCCGAACGGAGCGGCGGTGCGCATTTGAACATCGGACCGTTGTCCAGAGTATCCTGATCCACGAAAGTCAGGTAATGACCGCAGGTTTCCGCAGAAATCGGATAACCTTCCATCTGAGCTTCAAATACCTTTTCGGCTACTGCCGGGTGGCTGATGTGGCAGATGTGTGCACGGCACTCCAGCTCTTCTGCCATGGCGATGACCGCTTCAGTGGCAACCATTTCAGCGGCAACAGTTCTGGAATCCAGAAATCCCTGCCAATCCAGTCTGCCGGCTTCCTTCATTGCCTTTTCGCCTTCTTTAATCATGCTGTAGTCTTCGCAATGGAATCCGGCCATTCCGCCAAATCCCTTGATAATCTTCATTGCTTCGTATGCCTGTCCGTATGTCAGGGAAGCATAATCCGGGGATACCGGTCCCAGGAAGGACTTAAACGCTACAACGCCCTTCTCATCCAGTGCTTCCAGCTGATCGAAGTTATCCGGAACAAGTCCGCCCCAGAAACAATAGTCGGAGTATGCATTCGGGCTAACCTTTGCTTCCTTCTTGTCGAAAAGCTCCGGTGTGGTCAACGCCGGCTCGTTCTGAAGCGGCATGTCGATTACCGTGGTATATCCTCCCAGAATCGCTGCTGCCGTACCGTGCTCGTAGTCTTCTCTCCATTCATATCCCGGATCGTTCAAGTGTGCGTGAGTGTCGATTGCGCCCGGGAATACGAACTTACCCTGTGCATCGATTACTCGAGTGGCTTCCGGTTCTTCACCAACTGCCAGGATTGCCGCAATTTTTCCATCCTTTACCGCAACATTTCCTTCCTGCACCAGCTCCGGTGTTACCAGTTTACCGTTCTTAATCAGCAGATCATACATAATACAATCCTCCTTCTAAAAAGATCAATATCTTCAAACTGAATGAGGTTGTCCTCTTTCCCTCATTCGATTTTACCGCCTGTAAAAATTTTCAGCGGCTTATTTAAAGAATTTCAAAATTTGGTCAACCAAATTTTAATTTTATGATGTTTATATTTTACATGAGTGATTTCGATTAATCAATAGAAATGTGTTATTTTTGTGATATTAATCATTCCAAAAAATGAATAACACCTTCACATTTCATTAAGTTTTTTTATATTTTGATTTTTCCCCTATGGAATGGTACTATAAGCGTAGTTGAATAATTCAAAAAAGAATCTAACATTACGAAATAAATTGAAAGGGCAATCGCAACATGAATACTCCTACTCGCATCGATGCGCTGAAAACTTCAGATTCGATTCTTCGCCGCTTTAAAAAGATTCAGGACCACGGATCTCCTTACCGGGGGCGGGTCCATTCCGTATATCGGCACACCATCAATCTGCAGTTTCCGGACGCTTTGCTGGCATTACAGTGCGCGGAATCTCCCTTGTCGCCCATCAGTCTGACCCTTCCCCTGAACGGAAGCCAGATGGATGCACTATCGGTGACACAGAGCGCTCCTTGCTTTATTTATCCGGATCACATCGAGATCCACTGCAAGGATTCCCTGATTCTCATTCATGTTGAGCAGACTGCGGATCATTATTCCGCATCCATTTCTGACGTCACCATCGGCAGCACGTTTCGTGATTGCATCGGCAAGGTGATTCAGGAATCCGGCAAAAGCGGATTTGCCTACATTTTCAACGATGACCCTCACCTAAAAGGAGATTTCATTCTCCAGGGTGCCCGGAAGTACCTTCAGGAAACGGAAGAATTTCTGAATAACGAAGAACCGGAAAAGGCCGCCATCTCTTTGGGACGCATTTTGGGACTTGGGACCGGCTTGACGCCTTCCGGCGATGATTTCCTCTGCGGCGTGCTGGCCATGCTCCGGACGACGGGGCAGGAGAAAAATCCTTTTACACGGATGCTTTCCCGCCGGATTCAGCAGAATCTGTTCGCCACCAACGACATCAGCGGCGAATTTCTCCAGTCCGCACTGCGGGGAGAATACAGCGAACCGGCGATTCACCTGCTGCAGGCGGCCGATCGCGGAATCGGCGAGATTACCGGCTATGCCAAATCCTTCTTGCACATCGGCCATTCTTCCGGCATCGACACCCTGTGCGGAATGCTGTGGGTACTGGACAACTTCGCCCGTTAAAGTCGAAATGTGAATTCTTTGTGTTTTTTGAAAATGTGTCAACCAATTTTCAAATTTTGTGATACAATGAGTTTGCCTAATAAATCAACCAAATAAATTCAAATGAAAGGAAGTAGGATTATGAGTCTGATTGAAATGATGGAAAATCGTCGCAGTGTCCGTGCGTTCAACAGCGAACCGGTTACCGACGAGGAACTCAACAAAATTCTCCAGGCTGCAATGCTTGCTCCGAACGGAAAAGGACTGAAGCCATGGTCTTTCGTCACCATTCGGGATGAAAAGACACTGAGAGATTTGGTAAACTGCCGAAAGGGCGGCGCCAAGATGCTGGAAACCGCAACCGCTGCGATTGCGGTATATTCCGACAGTGATGTCACCGACACCTTCATCGAGGACAGCTCCTTGGTTATGGGATGGATGCATCTGATGGCTTCCGACTTGGGACTGGGCAGCTGCTGGCTGCAGCTGAGACTCCGTCCGTCCAACGAGGAAGGCGTTTCTGCGGAAGAATTCGTAAATCGCCGCCTGGGTGCACCGGACAGTCAAAAAGTGGAAGCACTGCTGGTCATGGGTCACATCGACGAAGCACCGACTGCACATGAGCTGCCGGAGCTGCCTTGTGATAAAGTGCATGCCGAAAGATGGTAATTTCTCCTTCGGAGTTTTTACCCGCCATTGAATTTATCAAGCCAAAAAATCGCCTGCCGAACTGTGCATACGGCAGGCGATTTTTTCTTTTCACGTTATAAACGGTTACAGCATTTTCCGAACCGGGGTTCCGTTCATCCATTCCGTGATGTTCTCAAAAACCATTTCCGCGCGTCGGTCGATGGATTCTCTGGTATCAAAGCCCACATGCGGTGTGCATACCAAATTCGGAACGCCAAGCAGCGGATGATCTTCCGGCAGCGGCGGATCCTTCTCAAATACGTCGGTTCCCGCCTTGATTCTGCCCTCTTTCAGCGCCGCCGCCAGTGCATCCGTGTCCACCACCGGACCTCTGGACGTGTTAATCAAAATTCCGCCCTGCTTCATGGCACCGATTTCCTCCGCACCAATCAGACCGCGAGTTTCCGGTGTCAGCGGCGTGTGCACGGATACGATATCCGCCTTCGCCATAACATCCTTCAATGACATGTACTCGATACCCAGTTCCTTTGCCTGCGGCTTTTCACTGCGGCTGTAGCCGATCAGCTTGCATCCGAATACCTTGAAGATTTCCGCCGTTCTGCAGCCGATGGCACCGGTTCCCACGATGCCCACGGTCTTGCCGGCCAGCTCTTGGCCCTGCAGTCCCGCTTTGCCGCCTCCGGCCTGTACCGAAGCGTCCCCCGCAGTAATATTTCTCAGGCAATCTAGCGTCAGTCCTACGGCCAGCTCTGCCACCGCATCGTTGCAGTAACCGCCGGTGTTGGAAATCAGAACGCCTTTCTCCTTGCAGGCTTCCACATCCACATGATCGATACCCACAAACGCCACCGAAATCATTTTCAGATTCTCGTCTGCTCGGATGACGTCTCCCGGCAGCGGATGGTTCGCAATAATCAGCACCTCCGCATCTCCGGCTCTTTCAATCAGTTCCTGCGTATCCGTGGTCACCGTGTCATATGCGGTAAAAGTATGTCCCTCTGCAGTAAGCTTTTCCGACAACGCGGACAGCGTCTCCTGCGAAATTCCGAGGGGTTCCATGAGAACAATTTTCATAATCTGCCTCCTTATGCTTTCAATAAAACTAGGGTCATTATAGCACAGTTCCCCGAAAAGGTTAACCGATTGTGCCGTCCTGCACTTATTAATCCTTCTTATGCGTTTGCGGGAAAAAATCACAATCTTTTATAAAAAATAGGTTGACTTATTTTTAATCATTTGTTATTATAATAGCGAAATTAGTTGAAACTTCTCCTTTCATACTAATGATAGAATCTCGAAGGCTTACCAGTAGAAGACCTTCGAAATATAACCATGCGAAAGCAACCTTTCTTTTAACAGACAAACCCCGGGATGCCAGTACATCCCGGGGTTTGTTGTTGCCGCAAAATCCAAAGACCCGGGACGCATTCGTCCCGGGGTTCGTTCTGCAATCGCGCACGTACACTATCGCACTCTATTTCTCGCTCATAATCTCCACAATGGTCTTCTCGGTGCCCACCATTCCGGGCGACGCAATCCGCCCCATATTTCTCATGGTTTCCTCCGGCGTTTTCCCGTTAATTCCATGGATATCCTCTATTGAAATCCCGGCCATCGCCAAATCTGCCGACCGGAATGCCGCATCGCAAGCCGCAATTCCCTTCATGGCGCATCCGTGATTTCCGCCGTCACAAATCATTCCGGTAATGCTGGACGCCATATTCCGAAGGCATTTGTCCATTTCCGACACCCCGCCTCCGTTCATAAAAACAAGTCCGCAGGCCATCCCGCTTCCGGCTGCAATCGCACAGCCGCAGAATGCGGAAAGTCGTCCGGAATATTCTTTGATGTACATGCAAATCAAATAGCTCAGCGCCGTCGCCCGACACAGCTCGGTCTCCGACAGCCCCCGAATCTTTGCTACTCCGTACAGCGGCATGGTGGCGATAATTCCGTGGGCACCGGAACCGGTAATGCTCATGGCCGGTGCATCCAAGCCGATCACTCGAGATTCAATGGCGCCGTTGCACAGAAGGGATGCCGTCGCCGACTCGTTCTCCGAGAAGAGCGCATCCCCGTTGGCCTCCAATAAATAGTGAAGGTACGGCGTCCGGTCGCTGTCCATCCCCTTTCGGAACAGCTCCATGTTCATGGCAAAAGCATCCCGAATGAATGCAATTTCTTCCGCCGGAACGGTTTCCACGTATTCCAACATTTCCCGAAGGGTATGCCGATGAATCAGCGGAACCTCTTCCCTTTCGGTCTCCTCCGGTGCCTCGGACTCCTCTGCACGGCAATCTTCTTTTTGGCCGAAAACCACCTCTCCGTTCACCTCCACCCACAAGATGTTGGTGTGAGAATCCCGAATTTTTACCGTGGCCGTGCCGGATTCCGTCTGAACCGTGGCTTCGATGTGGATTCGGCTGGAAATTTCGGACATCTCCGCATGCACTCGATTCTGTGCCACCAAATCCTCCGCCTTCCGGTTGTCTTCTTCCGTTACGTCCCGCAGGCTCTCCAGCCCAAGCTCCGGCTTACCGGCCACCACCCCCAATGCCGCCGAATACAGATTCCCGTAATGACTGCTGTTGGGGATTCCGCAGGTAAAGGCGTTTTTGTACATGCCGCTGTTCATCCGAAGGGTGACCTCCCGGATGTTGCCGGTAAGATAGGATGCCGCCGTGGATACGGCGAACGCAATGGCGCCCGGCTCCGTCACGCCCAGCGCAGGTTTCATGTCGTTTCGAATCAATTCAGTAAATGGATGCATACACGTTCCCTCCTTGATTGTATCAGTATTATGCCTTTATAATACCATACTCAAGAAAGTCTGTGTTCTCTCATTCTGCGGATTTCCAAATATTTCTTCCGGCGTCCCCTGCTCCAGAATCACGCCTCCATCGATGAACAGCATGCGGTCTGCCACCTCTCTGGCAAATCCCATTTCGTGGGTAACGATAACCATGGTCATGCCGTCTTCCGCCAGCTGCTTCATAACGGCCAAAACTTCGCCCACCATTTCCGGATCCAGTGCAGAAGTCGGTTCATCGAACAGCATGATTTCCGGTTTCATCGCCAGCGCCCGGGCAATGGCCACACGCTGTTTCTGACCCCCGGAAAGGGAAGACGGATAGGCTTCCGCTTTGTCCAGCAGACCCACCACATCCAGCAAGCGCCGGGCTTCCGCTTCCGCTTCGCCGCGCGCTTGTCCTTTTACCTTAATCGGAGCCATCGTGATGTTGTCCAGCACACTCATATGCGGGAAGAGATTAAAATTCTGGAATACCATGCCCAACTTCTCTCGGATTTTGTCGATATCTCGATCCGGTGCGTTGATTTTCTCGCCATCCAGAATCACCTCGCCGGATGTCGGCTGCTCGAGCAGATTCAGACAGCGAAGAAACGTACTTTTACCGGAACCGGAAGGTCCAATGATGCAAACCACTTCACCCTCATTGATTGTTTCGTTAATCCCTCGCAGCACGTGGTTTTTTCCGAAGGATTTTTCAAGATTCTTAACCTCGATCACTTTGTGCCAGCCTCCTCTCTACAAACGATACCAGTCTTGCCAACGTCAGCGTCATAATTAAATAGATTAGAGCCACTCCGAAGTACGCTTGGAATGACAAGAAACTGGAAGATGCCCACAGCGTACCCTGCCGTGTCACTTCTACTATGCCTACAACCGACAAAATCGACGTTTCCTTAATCAGGGCGATGAATTCGTTGCCCATGGCCGGTACGATGATTTTGAAAGCCTGAGGGACGATGACATACCGCATGGTCATGCGGCTGTTCATGCCCAGAGATCGAGCGGCTTCCGTCTGACCGATATCCACCGCCTGCAATCCGCTTCGGATGATTTCTGCCATATACGCGGAACTGTTAATTCCGCAGGCGATGAAACCAACGATGATAAAATGGGTCCAATTGAACTGAATTCCAAAATTGGATTTCAGCAGCTGCGGCACGCCATATGCCAGAATGAGCACCTGAACCATTAACGGAGTGCCTCTCAGCACGTCCACGTAGGCCGTTGCAATTCCCCGTAAAATCCGATGTTTGGACATTTTTGCAATAGCGACGAAAAGGCCGATAATCAATCCGGCCAGCACCGCTACTAATGAAATGATCAATGTGGTGGGCACGCCCTGGGCCGCGACCGCAATTCCATGTAAATAATCTGCCAAAATAATTCCTCCTGAACAGAAATTGACCTCTGCCCCGAATGGTTCTCCGGGCCAGAAGGTCAATTGCAATTTTTCAAAATTCGAGTGTCTAGTTCATCGACTACTTGTTGAACCACTCATCTACCAGCTTGTCGTAGGTGCCGTCTTCCTTGATGTTGGCAAGACCCTTGTTGATCTTTTCCAGAAGCTCATCATTTCCCTTGGCAACGGCAAAACCGTAGTTCTCTGCGTTGAGTGCTTTTCCAACCATTTTTACCTTATCCGGCTGCTTCTTCATGTACGCTTCGTTAACAGGCTTGTCGTTAATTACGGCCGAAACATCTCCGTTAATCAGTTGCATCATGGCGGTGTCCAGACCGTCAACGATTACCGCTTCTTTAATCTTGCCTTCCTTCTTGAGGGTCTTCACCTTCTCCGCACCGGTGGTTCCGGTCTGAGCCGCAACCTTCATATCCGGAGTCAAATCATCAATGCTCTTGATATCGTTATTGTCTTCTGCGACAACGACGTACAGCTGAGATTCATAGTATGCATCGCTGAAATCCACCTGTTTCTGTCTTTCCTTATCGTCCTTGTTCATTCCCGCTGCGACGATATCGATGTTACCAGCCTTGAGTGCCGGAATCAGACCGTCAAAGGACAGGTTCTCAAAGGTCACTTCGAAGCCCTGGTCTTTGCCGATGGCCTTAATCAGGTCCATATCCAATCCCACGATATTCTGATCTTCATCGGTGGTATCAAACGGCGGGAATGTCGGTTCGGTTCCCACCTTATAGCTTACCGTTTCCTTATCGCTTCCACCGCCGCATGCTGTCAACGACAGAATCATTCCTACGGACAGCAGTGCCGCTAGCACCAAAGTTACTTTCTTTTTCATGTTTTCCATCCTCCTCAAACATAATCTTAAATGTTCTTAAACATGTTCTTAGCCGTTTTCATAATTATAAATGTTCTCGCATGATTATGCAATAGTTATTTTGGCTTTTTTTACAGAAAAACCCGTTTTTCATGTTTCTTTTTTCAAACACAAGCAAAAGAGCGGAATCTTCCCCGACTCCGCCCTTTTGAAAATGTAGGATATGTAAAGGTATTGATATTAATACTATTTCACCGGGACGAATTTCGTCCGGTTAATCAGCGGATGCTCCAAATGAATGGCGCCCTCCACCGGGCATTCCATAACGCAGGCTCCGCAGTAAATGCATTCCCCCGGATACATTACAACCGGCGATTGTCCTTTTTCCTCCGATGGAACCAGAACGTCAATCGGGCATGCATTGGTGCAGGAATTGCAGCCGATGCAAAGTTCTTTATTATATGTGATCGGATTTGCACTGCATGGTACTTCCGATGCAAACAGCTCTTTATTACTCATAATACTTCGGTGCCTCCTCCTTGATATAATCCCGGTTATATTTCTCGTACATTTCCTCTACGTCGCCGTAATAGTCGTGCGGAATTTCTCCGCGAACGGCCTTTCCGTTCTCCAGACGGATGGTAAGAAATTTCTTATCCTCTTCCGGATCCATTTCCGGATAATCGCTCCGCTGGAAACACAGCGGTGCGGAGCTGGACTTTCTCATCTTGCACGCTTCCAGAATCATCTTGGATACATCCAAAATATCCAGCACTTCGTGGGTTCTCATGAGATCGTGCGGATTCTCACAGTGCAACTTCGGTACGATGTCCTTGCTATAGGTATTCAGCAGATCCAGGCCTTCATTCAGCAGTTCTTCGCACTTCACCTCTGCACAGTAGTTCTGCATGCACTTGGAAATCGCAAAATTCAGTTCCTTCCAGGAGTATCCTTCTTCGGTGTAAAGCGGTGCCAGCAGGCGATCTTTTTCCGCTTCTGCCTGCGCCTTGTCATACTCCACAGGAGCAATTTCCGAAGCGTGCGCCGCTGCTTTTCGTCCGGCATAGTAACCGGTAGCGGATGCCGCTCCACCGCAGTCCATTGCGTACAGCTGATCTCCGGCCGCATACACACCTTCGATATTGGTCATCAGGTTCCAGTCGGTAATCACACCGCCCGGCGCACCGAACAGTTGTCTCTCCTGTCCCAGGAAATTCGCAGACTGCCAGCCGGTTCCGTAGCTCTGAAGCATGTGCTTCTCCGGATCGAACCCCTTCTCGGTATAGTACTTGAGTACCGGAATCTTGGTTCTGCCTTCTTCACCAACCATCATGCCCCAGATGACCTTTCTCTCCATCTCCGGCATTTTGCTCAGATCGGCATAGAACGGCAACTTGTATCCTCTTTTCGCCAGCTCTTCGAACGGCATCGTTTCCGGTCCCCGGTATTCGTATTTCGCTTCGTCGATTACGCCGCCCTTCAGGAAGAATTTCTGACCTTTTGCCGGGTTGAAACGTTCCGAAACGCTCTTCAGTTCATTTCCGTCTCTATCCAAATACGGAATTTCCACACCTCTGGCATCCACCATCGTGGCACCATACCAGGTATTGTGATTGTTTCCGGTGCTGTACGGCGGATAGCTTCTTCCTGCCGCGGAGAATTCTCCCCGAACGGATTTTTCCATCATGGTGAATTCCATGCCGGCACGATAGCCCATCGCATGTCCGCTTCCAATACTGTTGAACGGACGGAATTCACAAAGCCCCGGAAGATCCGCATTAAACAGCCATACTCTGGCCGGACGGGACATCGCCAGAATGGTGGATTTCGCCGAAACGCTGTAGAACTTGCCGGTACGTACATTCATACCGCAGGCGCCTGCGCCGATAATTTTGTCCCCCTCCTTCTTCGTCAGAAGAGATGTTGCTTCCGTTCTATCCAGGACGGTAACACCCAGTTTCTTACATTCCTTATACAGAGCCGGTTTGAATCCGGATCCCCAGATTCTGAGGGTGTACTTGTTGGTATAATCATAAGCGTACATCAGTTTCGTCTCATCGTCACGGAACTCCGCGCCCTTGAACTCATCTTCCGTATCGCGGATTTTTCCCCCGAAACTCTCCATATCCAGAAGTCGATCCCAACCTTCCCGACATTCGATGTAGTGGGCAATTCCGTTGCTGTAATGATCCTGCTCATCGATATAGGCTTCCGCAACCTCTTTCGGCGTCACCTGACTGCCCGGATTGGTACATGCAGATTCCCAGTGGTCGAATCCGCTTCCCGCCGAACCGGAACGCTTCGTCGCCCCCTTTTCCATCAGGATTACTTTCTGTCCCTTACGAGCTGCCGCAATTGCTGCGTAGCATCCCGCAAGACCGCCGCCCAGTACCAGAACATCGCATTCCAGATGTTCTTCTTGGCCGATTTCATTTGCGTAAGGCCATTTATGTAAACTCATCGCTGCAAACCTCCTAAAATCTATATTTCTCGCAATAACATTTTATCCGGATTTCGATGTTATGATTATATCATCGGATTTTGCAAAATGCAATACTTAATAATCAAATCTATATTTTTTTTGCAAAATAAACGACCTGCCGCATAGAATTCCGACAGGTCATTCGTTAAGAGAGTTTAAAAAATGAGAACGAGCATGTTGACAATACTCTTATTTCGTATTTTCCTATTCGTCGCACAGCATGCAGAGCAGCGCCTCCGGCAGAACTCGAATTACTTTGCCTTCCGCTTCATCGCCGATTTTGTCGTACAGGCGTCCCGCACTGTACGATTCCCCGAGAACGGTCGGAACGCTGTTCGCCACATATCCGATTACACCCAATCCCGGTACCTTTGCCTGGATTGCTTCGTAATCGTATTTATTATCCGGTTCTTTTTTCAGCATCACCCGATCTCCTTTTTCAAACAACTCCGTTCCGTATCGGTAGCTGGTTCCGGTAATCGTAAAATAAATCTTATCCATTTCGGTCCCTCCAAGTGATTCTGTTATTCGTTCCTTAACTTGACCATATTGTACCGCCAGATTGAAGGTATTTAAACTACTTTTGTTTGGAAGTGCCCTTATTGGTAAAATACTTGCCCAATTCTCCGGAAAACCTGAGCTTGCTTCCACATTAAAAAAACACCCTCCGAAATCCATTGATTTCAAAGGGTGTATGGTGCGCGACGAGGGACTTGAATGCTCAATCCATTTAATTCCTATTGTCATATATTAGCAAATATCCTTTAAAATCAAGGGTTTCACGGTTACTCTATATAATAAATGACACTGTTTATCACCGTTTCTACGCTCAATTGGACGGAAAAACGGACGGAAAATAATTTCGACCATTTTCAAATTGTTTATTCATGTTGTAAAATAATTGTGTATTCAACTCACCACCTTATTTTTTATTCCTGCGATAAGGCAAAGATAACACAAATAGCTCCCAGCGGAAAATCATCAAAAACCGCCGGGAGCTATTTGTTTTTAATTGCTTGGTTTTGGTTTTGGTATATATGCAACTCTAACTTTTATAGTAACATAAGCCAGCTTACTATGTAGATTTCTGCACTTACAATTGATTGTCTTATTATCATTGGTAAAATAAACACCGTATACATTTACATACGATGAGTAATACCCAGCTTCGCCGTTAGTAACATTAGTTGTAATCGCTATAGGCACTCCAACAAAATATTCCCACCCGGTATTATATCCGGGTGTAATCGGGTAATCTATATTCTCCTTGTCAATAGAAAGTGTGACGTCTTTATTTGCGTCTATCATCGCATATAAATCTATATCTACAAATTTAACGCATAGAGACGCTAGAGCTTCTTGTGTATTAACCCCTGTTCCACCACGGCTTATTGGAAGTGGTGATTCTCCAAATAGGTTGTCCAACGCTCCATTAGTTGTTGTGGCACCAGTCCCACCACGCTCAATCGGGATTACTTTTGGTGCTGGCGAAACATCGTCCAGTGTAGAGTTGATTTTTCCAACTTCCGTTTCAAGATTCTTAATCTTTCTTCCGATAAAACCTAACATTGTTGAAATTAAATTCATATATACCCCCTATCCAATTCGTTTCCAAACATATACGGCTAAATATGGTGGCATGTTCTTTCCGGTTCCATCAACACCGTTGCTATAAACCTTAACACTGGCACTACCGATATACGGTGTAGCTTCCGACAATCCACTTGACCAATTAAGACCTGATTCAGCCGCTGAACTTGAACCGCTCGGCTTACTACCGTATGTATATCTTTTAGAGCTTGAACTAGTCGCTACCCTCATACGCTCTACACCAGAATTATGTGTATATGTTGCGAAACCTATGTTATCTCCAAGGTTGGTTCCATGTGTGTGTGTGCTTTGGACATGGTTATGTGATTCTGTACCATGAGAGTGCTTCACCACTACTGCGTCAGCAGAACCACCAGTACTGCCGGCACCGTATGAGTTACCGGAAGCAAGAAGGAACGTGTCTTGAATCCGCTCCCACGACCCACCAAACAAAGTTGATGGGTCTGTGGAATTCACGCTCATATAGATTGAGCCTACGGGGTATACGGAAGAAATTGATACTCCACCGGAAGAATTTTGCTGAACATATTGCTGAACATATTGTTTCATTTTGTTCCACAAAATACCTAATCCAGTTGAATCTACTCTATCAATATCTGTAGCCATTAAATCACCGCCTAAAATGTGCAAATATTATCAATCTGAGTTTCCGTAATTGCCGGAATAGCGTCTGCAAAATTAGCTCTCGTCACAGAAATTACACCGTCCGTTTCCGATACAGACGATACATATTTTCCCTCTTCGGCGGTATCGCTGTAATCAAGCTTGTTAATGGCACTTCTTATATTTGCTGTACTGGTCTCATCGGTGATAAAGCCAAGGTCGTTTGCAAGGTCGGAAACTGCTACTGGAATCTCCGTTTTCTTTGCGTATGGTGTGAGGTCAATATCGGTTGTGCCGATTTTCTCATACCGTGCCGCTGTACTTCCCTCTGCTGGCAAGAAAATGTATTCGTCATAGATATTTTGAGTTGTACCGCCGCTGTGTGCCACAAGGTAGATAACACCCTTCTTTCCGTCCGAAACTTCCGGAAGGGAATCAACAATCTTGTACTCGAACGATGTGATTTTCCCGACTGCGTTGTTAATCGCCGTGTTAACATCTGTTCTACTTACGACACCACCTGTTGTGTGTGCCGATTCAAGTTGTTTTGTGAAGGAATCAGAGAATGACGCCGAAGAAAAGGAGATTTGACCGTTTTTTTGCTTTACTGAATAAACATAATATTTATCATTATCTTCGACATCGAGGGATAGCTTCCCGAGTTTGGTGTCAATCTTGGCAATAACCTCAGCCGCATTTTGATACAGGCTGTCGTTTGTAAGCTGAGAAACCTTCGTTGGAATAGTAGGCTTGTTCTTAATTGCACCATCACCAGAAGTAAGTGACCAATCCGGCTGTACATTCTTCTGTGCCCCTTCTGCAATTCCAGCAAGTTTTGTTTTTTCGGCATTGGTATAATCGTTAGTAGACAAGCCCTTACCAGATACTTTATCGACCTTGTTTGATACATTGTTTGTAACAAGCAATTTAATTCTCTGCCAAAGGTGAGCAAGTCCGTTTTCATCAAGTCTGTAATCAATCTTATTAGCCATAATAAATCCCCCAATATTAATATTTATAAATCACAAATATCATCTATCATTAATGAAGTTAACATATCGTATTTTGTGTCAGTGAATTCTGCATTCTGTGGCACATTTGATTCGACCGTATATCCGTTTACGGATTCGGCATTGTCAACTATACCGTTTCTGTTTGCGTCATACTCTCTCACGTTCATGAACACTTCGTTTGCAAGGCTGTTTTGCAAAAGGTTTAGAACGGTTGTAGCAATTTTAGTGTAATCATTGTCATCAAGCTGTGAGCGACCATTCTTTATTTCAACGGAAGTTTCACCATTATAATCTATAAGTGTAATAATTGCCCCATCATCAGTTGGTGTACAATACGCTCTAGCACCTATATATTTTGGTGTATGTTCTTCACGACTGAGTGAAACGCTCCTATTATCCATTTGTAAATTCAGCTCATATGTTTTAGAGTTCTCGTTTACATTTAAACTGATAGGAATCATGACCGAACCACATCCTCTAACAACGCACGACTGAATTTAACCATAGAAATGTCGCTTGCTTCTACAGCACCAGTTACATCAATCCACTTTGCTTGAATTTCAGCGTTTCCGGTATCGAACATAAGAGTTTCTTCTTGTGTCAAATGTAAATCAATCTGAGTAGAAATAGAACCGTCCTCTGCTTCTGTTTTGGTAATATTCATCTGCATTGCGTCAGAAAAGCTATCTTTCGTGAGCTGAGTTCCGTTTTGGTCGATGGTGATATATATACGGTAGTTTTGTGTTAAATCTACACCGTTTAAGTTAATTGTAAATGTTGGTGTTGTCCCTCGAATTGTAGACATATGCTCACCTCTCTATTTTAATCTGATACGTACATAAACGGTTCTGTTCTCGTACTTCTGCTTTCTTTTCGGTCCAAGATTTTTCGGTTTAACATCTGAGCCACCAGCCGAATACCATAAAGCATGTCCGTTTTTATCCTTTCCAACATAAACCATTGTATGTGGCTTATTAGCAAAACCGCAAATATCACCGGGCTTTAATTTTGCCTGTTTCCATTTCTTACGAGGATAGGCAATCTTCGCCTTTTTCTTGATAATATTTCTTCCGGTTCCATGAATCTTTTTATCCAGCCAAATGTACTTTCCTTTCGGCAAAATGCCAATTTCCTGTAAGCCGAATGAAATAAATGTAGCACAATTTGTTCTTTTATGCTTCAAGGCACTGGATAAACTTGTGCAAGGATTATTTGCGTTATACTTTACACCAGCTTTGATAAGCTTCTGAGCAACGATTTTCAGCTCTTTCAGCAGCTTTTTTGCCTTTGTGCTTTTCGGCACGGATACAAGGCGAACATATTTATGTCCTTTGCTATCCTTCCAAATAGTCCAGCCTTTAAGTGCCGGAATATAAATGTAATAGCCATTAATCTTTGTTGCGTGAACTTTCGTTCCGACCGCAAGCGTTTTTTTCAGCTTCGACTTGTAAGAAGGCTTGACCCGTAATGGGTCAGCCTTAATTACAACATAAGTTCTATTAATCTTTCTACTTTTTGCCACGGTACACCACCTTCCCTTTACTGTTAAAAACGGAATAGCCGTATTTATCGGCACACTTCTTTGCGTTGTCAAGGTTTTTAAAAGCCCCCTTCTGAGACTTGCTATCCTTGAAAGACTTGCGGACACGGTATGTTTCTTTCGGCTTTGGCTTTGAACCGTCCTTAAACGCAACTCCAAGATATGCACAAATACCCTTCGCAATTGCTTTACCGTATGTATCAGGCTTGCCTTTAAGTGTAGCCAAATCGCCTTTAATACTTCCAGTTTCAAGAATGCAAGCTGTCATATCCGTTCCGTTCAGTTCCCAAAGGTCGGTTCTCTTCTGAACACCTCTGCTCTTCATCTTCAAGTCTTTCTTGATAGATTTTTCAAGGCACCTTCCAAGCTTCTTTCCACTGCCAGACACATAAAGCGGCATTACCCCCTTAGGGGCACCGCTATAGTCACAGTGAATGGAAACGTATAAACTACAACCTACGTTGTTCGCCCATCTAACATCAGCAATCATGTTTTTGTTATTTCCATGGTCAGCGTCAGAAATAACCTTAATCCCACAGCCACGGAGATACTTTACAGCCGATTTTGTGATTTTGAGCATTAACCCGGCTTCGGTATGACCCTTATATACACAGCCGGAATCCCAAGAACCATCAGTACTTACACCATGTCCACACTGAACCGCAATTGTCTTACTCATTCTCTTCACCTTCTTCGTCCGCTTCATCTTCTTCCTCTGCCAGTTCGTAATCCTGAACTTCACCATCGGTTAATTCAATATTTGGTCTAACGTTCAGCCCCAATGCCTGCTGAAAAGCCTGATTGAGTCCTACGGACGCAAGACCGGAAACTGCACCGTATACAACTGAATCAAAGCTAATGCCGTTATAAGCCAAACCACAAACAATACCAACAACAAACAACACTGTTGGAATCCATTTATTGTCCATGGGGAGCCACCGTTTAAAAACAAAACCAAGGCACAAGCAAAATACAAGAATCTGAGGTACACAATACTGAGTAATAGTTGTCTGAATATCCATTAAAAACCCGCCTTTCTAGTGTTAATTAGTGATATTGTTTGTTATTTTATCCATCAGTAGTTCCCATCTAGTCACTACATCTGAATTACCGTTTAATTTTCTGTAGGTGTTGTATTCTGCCCTGATGTTATCAACCGTTTTTAGGCTGATTTCTTCAGCGTCAATTTCCAACAACCTATCTATCCTGTTGAGTAAATCATTTCTCAACATATACATAGTCCCAGTTTTAAGCAATTCCAGTGAGTCAATGATTTCAGATTGCGTTTTCATTTCGTCTTCTTTACTCTTGCGATTAAGAAAATCTCTGCTCTGCAAGTATGACCAAAAACCGCCACTTGCAAAAACAATCGTAATTATTGTGATAACCATATCGGAAGTATTGTGAAGAACTTGCATTATATAAATTCCTAGCCTTTCTTTTTGGTTTTGATAATTGGCTCTGGTGCTTTAACTTTTGGTGCGGAATTCTTGCTGTTGAGTTGAGACTTTATCTTTGCGGTTTTCTTGCTTGTTCCGCTTGCTGATGTTGCCATACTCTTATAATCGGAATCTGTAATATCAGATTTGAAAGCCGATGTTTTAAGCTGTACAACCTTTCCGCTACCGCCGGAAGAACCGCCACCGCCCCTTCTGCCGTATCTTCTACGACCATAATATCTGCGCCGTCGGTAACCCCTCCGATAACCACCTCTACCGCCTTTATAATTAGGATTAAAAGTAGCCTTATCACTCCGCTTATAGGCTTCAAACAATGTGATTGCTTCGTCACCTGTAAGTTCTCCATCTTCAATGGCTTTGTTTAAGTATGGATAAAGGTTTTTCAGCGGATAGTTCTTATACAAAGTTCCGTCCTTGCTGTAACTAGGTTTTACCGCTCCTTCCAGAAAATCGAGAACCTTCTTCTTTCCATCTTGTGTTTTCCCAAGGTCTCCAAGCTTTGCTTTTTTGCTTGAAGTAACCTCGTTATCATAACGAAAATCAGTTTTCGTTTTTCCATGAGCTTCATAAACCTTCATTGCCCCGGCTTTAACGCTACCCTTTTTCTTTGCTCCGCTACCTTGACCAAGGACAGCCATCTGCATATTCGCTTTATCTTCGTCACCGCCATCTTTCCACGCTTTTGTTGTATGTAACCATTCGACAACTTCTTTTGTATTTTTGAAGTTCTTGTCCATGATTTTTTGCTTTTCATCATCGGAAAGTCTGACGGATTTTCGGTTAAAAGACGCATTTTCCACAAGCAAATCTTTCAATGCTTCTTTTGCTCCCTCTTTAGAATTTCGGGCTTTATTTATCGTTGAAACATCAACCGCATTGAGCTTCATTTCACTTGCTTTTAATCCGTTCTTTTTCTCCATTCCATCGGAAGAAACCTTTAGGTTTGTATTATAGTAGCTCTTAGGAATAACGCTATCTGCCTTGCTAGAACCGTCTTTTTCAAGTCGCTTATAAAGTTCGGCATTTTCAACATCAACCTTTGTGCGCTTAACAGTCTTAACATTTGCTGGGTTTAACAAGCTGTTAAATGCGGAAACCGCAATGTTTCCACGCTTTCCAGAAACTTCACCCCAAATGTTTGTTTTTGCGGCTCCCGTATCTCTAAACTCCATGCCATTTTTAAGATTGTTGAACCAACGCTCTTTAGCCTGTCCACCTTCTGTTTCTGATTGAGTAATATTGTTATAGTCATATGGTCTGACTGTCTTAGCAATACCACGCAATACGTTTGGATAAAATGAAGCTATGAAAGATTCGGCTACTCCTTCTCCAATATTAAGAATAGGACTTACATTGGAATCGCTGTTAGCACCAGAAATAATATTTTCAAAAGTCTGTAACATTGATGTCGCTAGAACTGGTTGAACAACTTCATTAATTACTTCAAATCCACCAGAAGTCTTGTCCCACACGTTACCAGTAAATGCGGTAGTATCTCCAAATCTTTGGAACAGCTTTCCGCAACTGGCACCAAGGAATAGGGCAGAAGCTGTAGGGGTCAACCAGTCTAATGTTATTGATTTCTGCTTGTCGCCAACTTTAATGTTAATTGCGTACTCCTGAACTCCAAGGCTCTTATTCATCTTATCTTCGGCATTACTGGAAAGGCTTGTTGTAAGCGAAACAGAATCGTCAAGCGTATTCATGCCAAGCCATAGTCCGATTGCCCCAATTGCCGTACCAGTTGCCCCAGCAGACAGTTTTTCCGCAAGGTCATTGATTTCATAAACATTCTTTTTCGGGTCTTTAATGGCTTTCATGAATTTACTTCCATTATACAAAAGCCCAACAGGTGAATACCTAACACCTTGTTTCATAATGTTTGCTGGTGTATTTGTGTAAGGAAATACAGCGTCTACCAATAACCCAATCGCCTTGTCACGTTTTCTGGCATTCTTTGAGTAAGCCTTCCTACGAACACGATTTATTTTATCTGCAAATTCATTTGCTTCACGATATGTAGACTCTTTCGCTTCTTTCCTAGCATAGTGTCTGGCTCTATCTTCAAGTGTGGTCTTTTTTGCCTTGCACTGTCTTTCTACTGCGTCTATATCTGCAATGTCTTTCTTGAGCTTTAAAAGTTTCTGCTTTAACTCTTTCGAATCATTACCTTCAACTTCTTTTTTGAGCTTGTTAAGCTCCTGTAAAAGCTCACTTCTTTTTGCCCCGGCTTCGACAAGTTGCTGTTCATTCTTATCAAATCCGTTTGCATTAAGATATTGTAAAAATCTTTTCTTGTAGTTCAAGGCAACAAAAACTTTATCGCCCATTTCAAGACCTTTTCCAACAATGTCTGAACCTTTTTCAATGGCTCTTACAAGTAATGGGTCGTCTTTGTAATATTCCCTTTTTACATCACCGAATTTTTCGGTTGTTTTCATCACAATATTTACATCTCTAGTGAAATACTTATCCAGAGATTGATACTTTGCTTCTGTTCCTGTAATCTTACCAAGAATATGAGCCGTATCTTTTTCTGTAAGTTTGCCAACCGTCTTTTCGTCAATAATGCCATCTCTATACAATTTATTTTGAATTAACCGTGTTCCAATATCGCTAATTGCACGTTCGGAAGTAAAGACAACATTTCCGGTAAGGTTTCTATCCTGTGTTTTAGGACTGCAAAGCATGGCAAAATGGCGAAATGTATTAAGTATGCTTAAAGCGTCTTTGTTACCACAAATCTTGTTAGCCGAAGTGAAAATGTTTGCGTAAAGCACTTGCAATTCGTCCTTGTCCTTTATGGTTTTAACTGCTTCAAGCATTTTCCGGAATTCAGTCGGTGCTTCTGCCGTACCAAGTACCTTTTCAACATTAGCATTTCTATCTGTAAGAAGGTCGCTTACGCTCTTAAACAAAGAAGAATATCTTCTTTCCGGGCTAAAAGAAGCAAAACAGCTCATTGCGTTCATGGTATTTCCGGCATATCCACCGAATCGTGCGATATACTCAGACGCAATAGCCATGCCCTTTTGAAATCCTTCACTTTCCGCAACGTTCCTAGAACAGTATGCGTACAATGCTTGTGCCTTTAACATTTCCGTATACATATCATCGTTGTAAAATCCTCGTTCCCCACTCAGATATGATGAAAGTTCTCTAACTACAGCGTCAGGGTTTGAAACTGTTCTTTCAATTGCTTTCTGTGCGTCCTCTTTAGTGTGTTTTCGATAGGTATCCAAATAACTATCATTTGCCATTTCCTTGATGATTGAACGTGCTTCATCAGATTGAGCATTGTTATACATGGTTTTAACTGTTTTACCAGTTTTCATGCCATCATCTTTAATCCTATGCTCAACATTCAAATCATCAACATGTCCTGCAAACTCTTTGGATTCACCAACGGTTGTTGACACTTGCTGTCTCAGTTCGGAAAGTTCGTCTCCCGATGGAACATGGAAATTCAAGTCTCTTGAACTTGCTTCTTTTCCACTTGCATAAATGTGCGAAATTTCGGTTCCGAATTCATCTGAATACTGTTTAGCTCTATACGTTTTAATTACTTCATCAGCGAATCTATCCGCTTCGACTTCATCACCTCTTTCAACCGCTCTTTTGTAATCATCATATGTTTCGGTTAAAGCTCTATCCAGTGCATTACTCGGTTCAAGTTCATCAAGGTTCAAGCTCTTCACAACTTCATGTTTATCTGGAACATCTGAAACAGCAGACCTAGCATTTCTTTCTGCCATATCCAACATTTCATCAGTAGACCCCTCGTAGCCACCAGCCTTTTTAAGCGGTGTGCTTTCGTAAATATAGTCTTCAAGAGACCGCTTTACATCAGAATTTGAACTATAACTCTGTTCTTTGTTGTTCGGTTTTCCTTTATCCTCAACCGGGAGTCCGTCATCAACCATTACTTCTGTTCCGGGTTCAGATTCGTTTAAAGCCTTTTCCTTTGCTTCAATGTCCTGTAATTCAGCTTCGCTCTTAATAGTGCTTTCAGCGTCATTGTTCTGAATATGCTTCTTTTGCTCTTCCTGAACCTGTTCTTTTCGCTGTTTAAGCTGTTCGAGTTCCTGATTGGTATCTGCAACCACCTTTTCTGCACTCGGATTCTCTCTATCAAGATTTTTTAAGTGCTGTGCATACTCGTACTGGTCTTTTGAAACCGCTTTACGCTTGCCATTATTATCAAGAATAAAATGCTGTTTTGTCTTTCCGTTGTCTTTAACTTCAAAATCATTCTTGTAATTTCTATCAATGAATTCCTTTTTGGTTTCACCTGTTCCACGGTCAACCATTTTAAGACGGTTTCTAGCCTTTTTATCTGCGTTGAAACCTTTAAATTCATCGTTTTTCAAGAAGTCATCGTAGGTAAAACCAGAAGCATTATTACTTGAAGATTCTTTTACAAGGTTCTTCCGCTGTGCCTTATAAGCGCCTAACTCATACTCTGTCTTATTAGCCATTTCATCAGATATTTTATTTTTGAGTTTGTTTGCGGTCTCGATGTTCGCTTTGTCTTTCGCTTCAAGCTCTTTAATTTTTGCGTCCAGCTTTTTGAGTTTTTCCGCATGAACATCGTTACCAGCACTCTTCTTTTTCTGCTCCAAATAAACATCAGATGAACCACCTTCAACGGCACTATACGGAATACCAGACTTCTGAACAGCGTCTTTAGATACCTTGTTTTCGCCACCAGTCACGCTCTTTACGTTTTCATAAACGCTTTTAGAATTTGCACTGGTTACCTTGTCTTTCAGAAGGTCTCTAATTTCAGGTTTTTTTACATTGTCGCTCTTTACAAGTCGTTCTTCGTTTCCAGCAAGCCTATCATAGTCGGTTCTTTTCTGTTCACCGGATTTGAATTTCTTTAATTCTGTGGACTCCTTATATTCTCCTGTTGCTGGGTCGTAAGACTTATCAATCTTTTTTAATGGATTGTCTTTATTGGAATCAAGTTCTTTATTAACAAAATCATCAATCTTGCTTACAGCTTCTTTTTTCGCCTGACGGCTCTTGAGAACAGCAGACCCTACTTCCAACGCTCCACCAGTAGCAAGGTTAATCGCCTGATTTTTAGCAAATTCTTTTGTCCAAGAAGAATCCTTGTCCTCATGCTTTGTCGCTGTTGCGTCAAGTGCGGATTGTGCCAAACCAGTTGTTTTATTAATTCCGTAATCTTCTGCAAGTCCACTTGCAAGTTTTTTAGAAATCTCCTTTGCTCTATCTGGTGAACCCTTAGCAAGCTTCTGTACAAGCTTTGATTTTTCAAGTGCCTGTTCCGCTGTTTCGCCCGTTTTCGTAAGCTTTGCGATACGGTTAATACCTTTTTCTCCAATGCCTTTGGTCAGGTCAGAAGTCATACCGTATGTAAGCATATTTCCGGCAAGTTCAGCTACAGTGCCAACTTCTCCACCAGTCACACCCTTTGCCTTTTTACCGCTCATTTCATGAAGGTTAGATGTAGCTTGTAACCGTTTTTCATCTTTCGTATTAGCCTTTGACTCAATCGGTTTTACCCATGTCTTATCAGCTTCTTTGTCATTCTCTTTAAGGCTTTTTTTTACTTCCTTATCGGAAAGTGTTTCAAGTGCCTTTTCGCCACCAAGGGTAACACCTGTAGCGAATTTTCTTGCGGTATAAAGCGATTTAGGGTGATTCTTTGATTCGTATTCAAGTTCCTTTTTTTCTCTTTTAGCGTCCCCGATTTTCTGCTCCAGCTTCTTTTGATAGTTGGTTTTCCCTGTATCGCCCATGAATTTCTCATGTTTTTTCGAGGATTCTTTAAGTTTCTTAGTGAGGTTTACACCCTTTCCCTTTCCACTCAAAGCGATTGGAGAAGTTTTATCTTCTTCTAACGCTCGCTTTTGGAAATTGTCGGCAAAACTCTTGTATTTAACTTTATTCTCTGTAGACTTTTTCGCCTTTGCGTCAAGCTTATCTTTTATTGGGTTTTCAATTTTGGAATGGTCAACATTTGTTTTAGATGTTGCGTCAGTCCAAATTGTGCCACGCTTGAAAACATTTCCCCAATTTTGTTCGGTTCTTTTCTGTTCGCTTTCCTGTTTCGCTTTCCGTTTCTTTTCAGATTCACGGTAAGCATTATAAGCACGCCCAGAAGATGGGTTGCTAGGGGCAATCGTCCATGAATTGCCCCTACCGCTACCGCTACTGGAAGAACCGCCACTCTTTTTCTTTTTAGATTTCCCATCATCTCCAAGGAATGTTCTTTTAAACCATTTAAATAAACCCATAGTTCACCTCTAAAGACCGCTAATTCTCCATGCTGGCTGAAATGTACCCTTTGATTTTTTAGACTTCGTTTTACTTGATTTTTTCTTGCTCTTCTTTGGCTTATCTTTCGTGGAAGGGGCTTTATCTGGTGTAGAATATCCAGTGCCACTATAACCGCTCCTATAGCCACCATAGCTACGGCGATAACCGCCACTGCCACCGCCACCGCCACCGCTACTTTTTTTTTTAGCGATTTTCCAGTTCGTGAATCCCTGCTGTAACAATGCAACCTTATACTTCTTGTTAGGTTCCTTGCTTTTCTTCATTCTAGCAATCGCTTTCTTCCAAGCCTTCGAACTGTTATATCTGTTTGCGACAGAATTTGCAAAGTATTGAAGGTCAAGTTTATTTTGTTCCTGTTCATACTTCAATTGATTTTCCATTGAAGTCTGATATGCCTTTGATAGATTTTCTTTGTAGTTTCTATCATATTCTGCCACGTTGTTATTGTATGTGGTCTGCAAGTTGTTCAGTGATGTTGCTCTTCCAGACTCGTTATTGGCAAGGTTTTGTCCGTATGCGTTGTTCATTCGAATAACTGCGGATTCGGACGCTCCACCTGTTAAGCCGTTATTTGCAAGCTGTGATGGTAAAGACTTTTGAGCTTGCATGTTCTGAATATAATACTGCCTAGCATTGTTGTTATACTGTGCGTTGGTCGTTCCCTGGTCGGCTTTAAGCTGGTTTCCCAAGCCACTTACATATGCGTCCCTAGACGCTTTTTCATACTGTGCATACTTGTTATAAATATTTGTGTATGGAGTTTTGCTTGAGCTTGATTTCCAGTTTACACCGCCTAAGTTTAGAGTAGTAGAAGCCATTGTTTCACCCCCTTTCTACACGCTCATTCCTAGCGTGTTTTTATAATATGCAACAACTGAATCATCTATCGTATAATCCTTTAGGTAATCGCTATCCATAAAAGCAATAAGCTGATTCAGTTTATTGGCTAATAAATCAGGGTAATTATCAAATACCTGTTTGTTTTCGGTTGGTGTGCCAACCAGAATATCCGGTTGAGACTTCACCATTACTTTTGAAATTTCGCTGGGTGTTACTCTGAAATTTTGAACTGACATGCATTATCACCTCTTCGCATAATTCCCAATCGTATACGTTTTAACTATATTTGTTATGCCAAACGGCTCAGCTCGTTTATTTTCAAGCACAAATTGAAGTCGTTTGTATTTCTTGATTTTCTTTTTCGGGAACACATCAGAAACAACTGCATTTGATTTGAATGAGAATTTTGTTAAATCAATTCTTTCGAAACTGAGCAAGTTTGTTTCATAAATTCCCAAATGTTGAATATCGTTGCCATCTTTTATTAGCGTTAATTCAACGCTAGATTTGGCATATGGAGCAACGGTAAGCATTGTTCCCTTTTTGTTAAGAGTCTTTAACTTCTGCGGTGAACCGTCATCATCAAATGTACTGCACCACTTACACCACACTGGTGTACCAGTCCATGTTACAGAACCGATTGTCGGTTCTTCTTTTTCCTCAATCATTCTAGGAATAATTTCAGCTTCTTTACCGCTATATACAATTTTTGTCCAGTAAACCGTTTTATTGGTAATTGCTCTGCTGTTTACATTCTCTCTTGTGTCCCAATTATCTTCTGGAGCCTTGTTTGATTCAGATGAATTGAACAGAACCGAAACAACCTCTACCATGTGTGCGTCATCGTAATACTTGTAGTATTCCGAAAGGTCATCATTCCACCGATAAATGAAATCCCCATCACTGAACAACATAACATCGTCAACAACGTACATTTCTTTTATACTAGGCATTGAATCAAAGAAATAGCATTCATAAGAAGTGTTATTTCCCCTTACAGAATCTTTGTGTCTGCTGTCAAGAACGTACATTTTTCCGTTTATGGCTATGTAATAATAGCCGTTCCACGTTATACCTACAGCGTTTTTCAGGTCAGGCTCTTTGCACAACTTTCGGTTTATTCTTGCACTTCTATTCACAGCGTACTTATCAGATAACCAGTTGGTCAAAACACCGTATACACCGTCTTTTGATAGGAACAATGGTTCATCGTTCAATGTACCAGTACAGTGACCATTAATGGCACCAATACCAGAATTGGAAGGTTTTATAGAATACCTAGTTTCCGTTTCTCCTGTTGTGGTATTAACCGTCTCAGTTGATTCAGAAGCCACATAAATTGTGTTTTCCCCGGTTCCGTCAGTGATGATTGATAGATTCGAATTTAATCTTGCAAACGACATTATGTTGTGGTCAACTTCAATCCAATAGTTATCCGGCACCATCAACATTCTGGAAGGCTCAGAATAATACGCTTTATTATCAACCCCCACAAAAAGCCGTGTATTGAAAACTGTGAACACCTCAGATTCAATCAGCTCTATAAGCTTTGAATTGTATACACCACGGCAAATGTCATAGTCGTGAACAACATTGTGTTCCTCTTCTATCTCCTTAGAGAATGGAACAAATGTTATACGTACACTGTCTTTACCTGTTACTGGCGACCATGAAGGTGGATTCTTGAATGTTACAATAGGCTCATGAATTTTATACTTTAGCATTATATAACCGCTTGTGTATATCTTTCCGTTCCTGTAATATGTATCAGCCCAATATCCATATTCTGGCTCACCTTCATCAAGCGTGAAGTCGGTTGTTTCAACCCATGAACCGTTGTTGTCCATTACTTCGACTTTGACATAATCCGTTATTTTCGCATAGTTTGGAATTTTAAATTTAGTTTGAGTTTGCTGTGAACCATCATTTGGATTAGATAAAACATAACTGCACATCTGGTAAATGCTCAATAGGTTCTTTCCATACAGCGACTCGCCACCAGTGCCGTTTTCTGGATTGGTAATCGAAAAGGTTGTGAGTGGGATTATTTCACTCGTGGTTGGAGCAGACATTCCCGGAACATCACCTTGCGACATCATGTGTTTGCCTACACCAGAAAGAATATACTCACCACTTAACACATTTACCCGGATATACGCATTATGCGTAAGGATATACATATAGTTCTTATAAGAGAAAATCTTTCTAATATATATATCAGTTGTCGCATTTGGGTTATTCCCGGTATCCAGTTCTATAGCCCGAACAACCTTTTTTTCTTTAACCTTAAAGTCAGCAAATTCAACTTCAATTACAATAATTTCAGACTTGCTTTCTCCGCTGTGCTTTTTGATTCCGTATAGCTTATCCATGATGGATATGAAATAAATAAACCTATCGTTTGGATATGTTGAAACGGTTTTATCTTCCTCGAACACTCTGTACCCCGGACGCTTAATCGGGTTACCACCCAAATCAGAAATCATATTCACCATGTTTGGAGAATGATTTTTGTCTACATCGGTAACATCTTTCTGGAAGTCGACCCCTAAAAGCGTTCTGTATTGCGTTGCGTACATTTTAGGTTCGCTAGGCATTTTCATTTGTGCCATTTAAAATCCCCCCTCTATCAACGCTCTTCTAGGTGTTTTCGCTACCGCTACAATCTGATTCTTCATATCGTCATACTCATTCCAATACAAAGTCGCTTTACTTAAATCATCGTCAAGCCAAATATAGTGTGCCGAAAGCAACGGCAACAACGGTTCAAGAATTTCTGGGAAATTGATTTTCTGGGTATCTTCTGTTTCTGCTGTAATCCGCTTTGTTTTAGGTAGAACCCACTTATTGCGCTCTGTTCCGTCAGAATCTTCTTCTGTGGTTTCATATCCCCAAGATTCTTCATATCGCAAATAATCAGCAATTTGGAGAATCACAGTTGAGCGAATAATTGAAACAGCTCTGTTTACAGAATTACGAATCAATCTTCCGTATTCATTTTCGCTTGTAATTGAATCTTCCTCAAATCCCAAATCCACAAGCATTTCTTTTAAATCGCCCCATGTCATTGACATAAGTAGTACCCCCAAATTCTTAAATAGGTGGGGCAAATAATTTACCCCACCTTGTAAAACCAACTCTACGGAAGTTCTACAGCGGATACCTTGAGTTCAGCGGTAGTCTTTCCAACAAGCTTGCCTTTATTATCACCGCTAACGTGCTTATATGCTCCACTGTCAACTACAACAACTGCTGTAGCATTTCCAGCTACGCTAAATGCTACATCGTCTCCGACACCCTGAATACCATCACCAACCGGGATAGTTACCTTGGCTTCGGAAGTACCAGCGTTTCTGAACATAATAGCTGTCTTGTAATCTGCTCCGGTCATGTCAACCGCAAAATCACCAGTCACGCTAGTTTCAGTAATGTTTGTTCCGTCATTGAGAACGGAATATACCTTTTTTACATTCGTTACTGCCATATTTAACACCTCTATTCTTACTTATAAGATACCGGAATATTGATAAACTCTTTCGGTCTAACAATCTTCGTACCAAAGAGTACAAAGCCCTTGACAGCGTCCGCAAATCCATCTTCCGGGCGGTATGGCTCGGTATGTGGCTCAGACTTAGCAAGTGCGATTGCTCTCTGGGTCTTAACCTGAATCAGGTCATGACCTTCCTTATCCTTTGCCACATTGTTAGACCATCTGATAACTGCGTTGCTGTATTTTGCAATCTGACCATTTTTCAGGTATTCAGAATTGTTTGTATCAATGTGTGTATATACCTGTTTGAATCTGGTATAAAATGCTGGTGGAATGGTAACAGTAATCAGTGTGCTTGGGTTTACGTCCATCTCGTAAAGGTGCTGTAAAGCCAAATCCAGAATGCTCAGTGCGTTACCGTCCTTGCCACCAGCAATCTCTACTGGTGTCATTCTCTTTGCCTGTTTATCGTTGGAGAGTTCCGCAATTGCTCTATCAATTACGTTTCCGGTTTCCTCAGACGCTTCTGTATTCAGAATCGGGAGTACACCATTAGCCCCCTGTGCCTTATCAATGTCATCAACCGCATAGTTGAAGGTTGCTACATGGTCAACAATCAGGGAAGTGGAAGTATCTTCTACTCTCTCTGCATCTTCCAGCTTAATACGGTCTTTATTAGTAAACATTGTGATTTTTGGCTTGCCGACACCCTGAATTCTTACAGTATCTCCGACACCTTTAATCTCACCGGAATACTTCTGGTTAGTGTCGTTTGCGTATACGGCTACTCTTTCAAGCTCACGCTGAATATCTTTGCTCCAAATCTTTGCCTTAAAATTATTGAAAGACATATCTTTCCTCCTTTAAAAATCGTTTATAGTCGCTTCATTGAACGCATTACCTTATCCCAATTTGCGTCCAGTTCTTCGTCCGTCAGATTATCCAATTCTTCGGAAGTGTAGTAATCTCTATCAATCTTTGTATCGGCAATTTTGCCAATTTCACTAGGCGGGTAAACCTTTTCCTTCTGGTCTTTCAGAAGAGACGCATAATAAGCGTCTGTAGCGTCTAACCCAGCACTGATATAATTGATGAAAGATTCTCCCAAATCGTCCAAAGATTTAACCGTTGGGTCGATTCCCTGAATCGTTCTCAAATCTTCTGCCATACGCTGTTCAATCTGAATGTTCATGAGCTGTTCTTGCAGTTCTTCATTTTCAGAACGCAATTCTTCCGCTTCACGTGAACGCTCAAATTCTGCTCGTACCTCTTCCGGGTCTCTGCTATCCGCATAGGCATTAGCTTGAATGGAGAGTTCTCTTGCGTCATCACCAGTGAAATATCTATTAAGTGCGTCAAACATCAGCTTGTTATCATTTTCAAGCTCTCTATTTCTTCTCCGCATTTCAGCAAATGCGCTATCCTGTGATGTTCGACCACCTTCTTGATTTTCTTCTGGTTCTGAGACAACCTCTTCGGATTCTGACGGGTCAGCGACCTCCGCCGTTTCTACGCTTTCTTCATCTTCGTTTAGTGGTTCAGCGACCTCCACTGTTTCTTCGCTTGTATCGTTGATGTTGTAATCGTCGTCCATTTTAGTCCTCTCTTTAAATTGGGGTTTTAACTTAATTGTGCGTGTTCACGTTTCCGCTTTTCACGCTTTTCACCAATATATTCATCAAGAAGCTTTTCTGCGTCCTTCTCTGCCTTTGCAGTTTTGGAGTCCTTCTCCTTGTTTGTTTTTGGTGAATCTTCCCAACCGCACCAGTTTTTTAGTGCTAGTGCAGAAGCGTTAGGAACATAGTGTTTTAACATTGCTCCCGAAGCTATAACATCTGCGGTCATAGCTTTCATTTTTGCAGAAGCATGTGGGTGTAAATTTAGCCACCTGTACATTTCACTGGGTCGATACCCTAGTGATTTTGCGAATTTTGAACGTGTTGGAATATATTCGTAACCGTCTTTCTCTACATCGTCAAGAAAACTTTCGTATAATTCCAACAATTCATCTTCCGTATAAGAATCTAATTTCTTCATTAGTTGCCACCTACCATCTGTTGAACCTGTTGTGCCGACATACCGCCACTATCGGAAACATCTTGACTGGCAATTTCCGGTTGCACCTCGTTATTTATCTCTAAATCACCCGGCATACCTCCCATGGCGAGTTGCTGTTGCTCCATTGCCTGTTGCTGGGCAAGCTGGGCTTGTCTCCGCTGTTCCGCAATCTTAAGCAGTATTTTCTTATCAATACTTGCGTGTTCTGGATATGCTTCTGCGAACTCGTCAAAGGTGATTTTGTTGTTGTTGAACAAGTTCGAGATTTCCTGTTGGCTCGTCATTCTTGAAAGCGTTGTATCTTCCGCAATGTCAATTCGTACATTTGGAACAATGTTTTCAATCTCTTCTGCTTCAACTCGGATTCCATCAAATTCAATGCCATCTGGATAGTATGCTTTCCAAATGTCAAACCACAGAAGAGCCACGTTTTCAACAAATTCTTGATACATGGTCACTTGGTCGTTAAGTGGTACTTGCTGTTGGTCTCTAATGGTGGTTGCCGCTGTACCAGATACACGGCTTAAATCAATGTTTCCCAGTGCCGTATCAGAAGCACCGGACAAATCCTTGGTTTTCTCCAAAAGCTCGTCAGAAAGCAATTTAGCGTCCTGTGACTGTGCCTGTGGGGATAGGTATGCTATCATCTGTGAAATAGCTTGTGCATTTCCACCTGTAAGTCTTAATGCAGAACCTACCTTGTCTAAATCCTCTGGATTTGCAAGCATACCTTCATCATATGCAACCCTTGGGAATGCAGTCATCTTTACACTGATTGCTCTCCGGGCAAGCGTTTTATTAAGTTCAAGCTGATTCGGGATAAGATGTTCAACCTCGGAAGAACCCCTTGCAGTATTCGGTACTTCTTCCCAAATCATAGGTACAATCGGATACATGGTAAGTCCAGTTCCAATTGGTTCATTATTCTTCGTTTGTGCTATCGGGTGTAGTTCTTCATAGATAACATTCTTCGTTGCTCTTGCTATGTGAACTATGCCCTTCTTTTTTTCCATATATACAAGGCTTGTAACCTTGTTCGATACCTCTTGTTTGTTGTAAAGCTGGGTATCGTTGTCAGAATCGGTCATAATCAGTGCTAGTTCCTCTTCTGTACAACCCTGTAGCTTTGCTCTTTCCTTTACAACATCTTTTGTTAGTCGTTCTTCAATGATAATCCACGGCTGTTCCTGAATGTCCACCGTGTTTTCATCACCTAAACGCATTTGTGTATTGTTTACAATCTGCGGACTCTTCCTTGTGTCACCGGAATACCAGAAAACATAAGAATCGCCCTGTACAGCACTGTGTTTCAATGCCTTTCGTGCAACTCGGTTCATTTTCGCCTTTTGCCACGAAATATCAAACAGATTATTCATTCTATGGCAAACATCATCGTTACCCAATTCAAGGGTTCCAGAATTCATATCGCTGAAAATTGCCGTAATTGCGTGCTGGGAAATGCTTGAAACCTTATAGTTTACTGTCTGTTTGATGAAATTCAGCATTGGCAAATCTTCCAAACCTTCCGAATCCTTGGTTGCTTCCCACTGTTTACCAACAAAGAAATTCCAGTTCCGTTCGGTCTTTAACAGAATGTTCTTTCCGTCCATATAATGTTTGGACTTTTCATACTTTTGCCAAATATCGTGATAACCAACTTCTCCCATTGTCTACCCCTTAAATATGAGCTTTATCAATTCTTTCAAGCAGTTCTTCTTCCGGTGTCGCTTTTCTCTTCGGTTTCCGAACGAAAATTTTCTTCTGTGCGTTCACGTTATATCCGATGATAAAAGCAGTAATCGTGCAGATAGGCATTAGAACCGCAAGTATAATGATTGCATAATACATTAAATGACCTTCACCTTCCCGTGTCCCTCGGCTTTTTCGGTGAAATAGCCGGGAAACATCTTCTCAAATAGCGACTTTTCCTTCTTTTTCGCCCTGTCTCCATGCTGATAAATCAATCTATTCAACGCTTGCGACATACTGTCCACTTGGTCATCGTGTACACCGTTAGGAAATGACGAACACTCATCGACAAAATCGTTCGTGAAGCGTTTATTCCTTGGTAGATACACGTTTCCAGACTCAATAGCACCTAAAATCGCCTGTACACGTGACATTTTGCTCCCATTTGGTAGTACAGCTATGATTCCAGACATTTCACTTCTCAGCATTGTGATAATTGCCGAACCGTTCGCCTTATCCTCAATTAGTGTCACTTTACAATCTTCGTATTGTGCCCTTAATCGCCGTATTTCCAGTATCGTATTAGGGAAATTTAGGTGCTTTTTTACTGCGTCTACCAAATAATAGTTTGTGCCACTTTTCCCCCAAACTTGGATTGCTACAAAGTCGGAAGTATCATCATCTTTAAATGAAGCGTCCACGGACATTACCCATTGAACCATGTTCTCGGGTAAATCATCGTAATACTGCCACCAGTCACGCTCGATAATGTTACCTTCAATTGCTGTAGGTCTGCCCTGATACAATGCGTTCCATGTCATCGAACCGCTCTCAGACAACATGGTGGACTTCATTATGTCAAGCCACTCTTTATCCTTACCAATCTCTGGACATAACGAGTCACCTATATGACGGTGTAGAAGGTCGTTTTCGTCCTCACATTCGCACGGAAACCTCAGATACCTAATATTGGTCTCTTCATCAAGTAATCGCCCTGCTAGGTCATCTTCATGCCATCTAGTCATGATTAAAATTACCTTTGCGTTTGGAGCAAGTCTTGTTCTAAATGACATTAACCATTCGTCATAAATAAGGTCTCTTCTGCTCTTCGAGGACGCTTCTTGTCTGTTCTTGATAGGGTCATCAATGATTAGAAGGTTTGCTGGGTTACCTGTTACACCAGTGCCGACACCTCTTGAAATCATTCCACCTGTATGACCTTCAATTTCAAATTCAAGTGCCTTGGAAGAATCTTTCGATATATCTATGCCAAATATATCTCCACCAAATTCACGTATCTTGCTACGGTTTCTTTTACCAAATTTAATGGCAAATGTTTCATTGTAAGAAATCTCAATGACTCTATTGTTCGGATTTTTCCCCAAATACCAGCTCGGCAAGGTCTCCGTGATTGTCTGAGACTTTCCGTGCTGTGGTGGTGTATGTATCACCAGTATTTCATATGGTACGTTGTTTTCGGTCTCTATGAAGTTCTGAACATACTTGCATAGAAAAGAATGAAACCTTGTCTTATACCACATTCCCTTGTGTACATACTTTACATACTCGGAATAATCCGTCCTCAATATTGCATTGTATGTTTCTATTGCATTTGCCATTGGTAATCTCCGTATTATGGGGATAACTGGAATTGCACCAGTCCGCAAGGTTAATGCTCACGCTGTTTTGTTATCTAACACCTTGGGAGTCTATATATCCCCTTATTATTTAGAATTTTTTTATTATTTTTAGACACTGTTTATTATTTGACCTACCCCCATGTTTGGGTATACCCCCGTGTTAATTTTGAGAGTGCTTTCGATGTGTAAGTACATTTTATATATATAGAGAGAGAGACAACAGACACGATGGGACAGAACCGTTCATTCACATACGTATATGGGTATCGGTCCAATCCCACTCGAAAAAATTTTCTTCCTATATATCAAGCGTGCGTGTGGGTGGGGGTGGGGGTGGTGGTATTTTCCTATATACGGTAGAAAATTGGGTTTAGTACTTCCGGTGTTGGTTAAATAACAAGTTGTAAATGGGGGTAGCACCCTACCCCCTAAAAATATCAATCAAATATCAATCAAATGAAAGAAGGTAGAAAAATGTTAAAAGTAATTAGACAGAACAAAAGAATCATTGACCACGATAGCAGAAGTATTATCGAGGTTGTATCGGTTGATGAAGGTAGACTCGGTCAAACATATTGCATTGAGTATGATTTGAATGGGAATGTTACAAACGATGAATTGAAACTTTATAATCATGAAATATCAAATATTGTTTTCGAAAATTATAAAGCAAAAGCTGTATTCAGACCAGAAGAAGATGAAAGAAAATATTACAAGATTTTCATTAGCGATAATAAATGTGAATTCAGATGGAGACACGGGCATAATCTTTATGAGCTTGTGTCAAAACTAAGTAGGAAGATGTTATTTGACGATGAACTTGTTGCTATGATTAGAAGTGAATACCTAACAAAAAAAGGTGAATGGGTTACGGCTTACGAAACCCCATGGATGGGGAAAGACTATGTTCAGGAAATAGACGACTTCTACAGTTATCCTCCGAACGAGTGCTACACATTGGGAGAGTGCATTGAAGAGCTGAGAAAAACAACCAGTTGGATTTAATTACTGTTAATTCCGGGGGTGAAACAATCGCCCCCGGTGGATAAAGAGAAAAGGAAGGATAGAAAATGAGTGCTTATATTGTAAACGATGAAACTATCAGCGCAATTGTAAAGGGGTTTGAAATCTATGGGGCTTTCTATGAAGCGGAAGGCTATAAAAAGCCGAATTCAATTATAATCAATATGACGGATTTGAGGAATAGCATTGGTCAGCACCTATTGAATCAGAACTATGCAAGCGTTAATTGGCGGTATCGTGAAAATGAAGAGCCACGCAAGTTTGAATATATTGATATTCCAAATATCAATCCGGGAATGATTCTAGGCTGTATCAGCTGTTATAACTATCAGACTTGTGAAGCAGATATTGACGGGAAGGATTATTTTGAATCGAATTTATATCAGTCCTTGTGCGACTTAAAAGAACTTATGTTAAAACGATACATTACAAACGATGGTTATGAAATGCCATGGGGCATTACAAGCGATGATATTAGAAGTAAATAAGATTATATAAGGAGGATTAAAACAATGTTTAATGAAGATAACTTTTACATGGCTTTTAACGTTTGCAGTACAATCAACAATCACGAGGCACCCGGTAATAAATTTGCTGAGTGGGAAGTAGCATATCACACAAGCCAACTAGCGTACCTATTGGAAAACGCAAAAACAATATCAGATTTCAACGAGTGGAGACAAAGCCTATACGACAACGGCGAATTCAAGCTACTTGCGGAATTTATTGATTTGGCTATTGAGCGTATCGAACTGAACAATCGTTAAATATTATTGTGTGGTGGTACTGTCCGAATTGTGGATAGTACCACCACGCACAACAACAAAAATATAGCTGGAAAATAGGAATTATACACGGTATAATGAAAGGAATCAAGACAATGAATAAGTGGGAATTGAAGCAAGCGTATGTAGATAGACTGATGGACAATAACGAGAAATGCACCACCATAACAGAAGAACAGCACGCTGTATTGAGGGAATTGTGCGGTTGGAGACACCGCCTACACTGTATTAGATTTGATAATTGCCCGGAAGAGTGTGAAGAAATTAATATGTTCTGTAATAATGGTGCGTTTCCTAATCAGCTTGCGGAAGATATTGAGAATGCTGGATTGCCTGAACTTGAAATGATATTCAATGAACTTGTTCCTCTTCCTGATGATTATTTTAATGTGTTAGATGATTCAGACCGGGAAGAATGGGAAGAAAAGGCACGGAAGGAAAGCCCATATGAAAACGGTGTGCATATGTGGTTGATATTTTCCGATGAAGCAAAAGAATTTAACGAACTTGTGTAGAAGCAGAACACAATCGTTGAAAACTATCTTGAAGAAATTGATAAAAAGCACGGTACGAAATACAAGCCTACCGGGAAAACGAGGTTGTTATAGATGGGAAAAAGGGATTATCAATACATAACAGATTGGAAAAAAGAAAATTGCAAGTGTTTTAATGTTTTCATTCGTGGAGATAAAAATGCTGATTTAATTGAGTGGATTAACGAACAGAAGGAATGGGGCTACTCTAACAACGAGATAACAAGGAATGCACTTAGGGATTATTACGAAACAAAGGTGAAAAATAATGGGTAAAAGACATTTTGCGACCGAGCAAGCAAAGCGAAACAACTATAATTATCGCCAACAATACGCAAAAAAAACGTATAAAAGAATAGGTGTACAGCTAAACAAATCAGAAGATTCAGATATTATTAAATGGTTAGAGGACGAGGTAAGCAAAGGTGAATCATACAGTGGTCTAACCAATAAAGCACTCCGCAACTACTACGAAAAATCAAAATAATTTTATTGACTATTGCGAAAATGCGTATTATAATAAAGAAAACCAAGGTATAATATATCCAAAAGGCAAAAACAACCGCCTTAAAACGCAAATAAACGGCTTGCCTTTGTAACCCTTGATATATAAGGGTTTCAAGCCGTGCATTATTGAAAGGAAGGTGAAAACGATGTTATTACTAATTTTAATCATTATGTTTGAAATTTGGCTTTCTGATATTCAATATATTGACGGGAAATGGGTCAATGTGAAGAAGTTGGAAGAAGAACGCAAACGGAAACACCCTAAAAAATACAATGCACATGAGTATTATTGTAAGATTGACCCTTACTATGCTGAGCAATACGATGAATGCTGGAAAACGAATTTCTAAAAATAGGAAATGGGTTATCCTGATTTTGGACAACCCATTTTTATTACCAACACGCTCTAATTGTTTTGTAAGTTTTGTGCATACTCGATATAGAAATCTGCTTTTCTATGGTCAACCTCTGTAGTTTCACCAGTTTTCAGTCCAGCTCTCTCTCGATACTTCCAAGCGTTGCAAATGCAGAAGTGGTATACAGCCGTTTCGCCAAACAGCACCTTCATTTCTTCGATGCACTCCATCTTGTGAGCGTTATAATGCTCTGGGTGATTAACCTTATCTTCCTGTGCTACCGAATCCATTGTTTCCCCTTCCTGACACTGTGTCCAGAACATCAACAACTTCAATGCCATTATCATCTATAATTGGGATAATGACAATCTGACTGATTTTATCGCCCCTTTTGACCAAGTAATCATAAAACCCGTTGTTGTACAGCTTTACTTTGATACTTCCGGTATAGCCTGAATCAATAAGCCCTGTACTGGTAATCCCTTGAAGGGTATTCAGACCTGATTTAGACACCAGTAATCCGGCATAGCCACTCTTGATTGCCATGTGTACACCAGTATCAATAACGCAACTTCCCATTGCCGGAACAAATGTATCAATCGGTGATTTTAAATCAAAACCGCCATCTTCCGCATGAGCTTTCACCGGAATAAATGCACCTGCATCAATACTAACCTTCATCGTGTATTACTCCCTTCGTTTTATAGTGGTGATACAACTTTCACAAAATTTCTTAATGCCTGTTGGGTAAGCCGTTTGAGTTCTACCCCTGTCAGCTTCATTACCTCTGCTGTTTTCTGGGTTGAATACTGTTCAATATAAAGGTATTCCAGCACGGTTCTTTCCTGTTCGTTCAGAACATCGAATCCGAGTGTAACCATATCAACGTACATTTGATATTCCTGAATCTTGCACTCAATCTGCTGTATTCTTCGATTAAGCATATCCCTATCAGTATCAACAAATGGGTGCTTCTTCTCATTTTTGGCTTCTCGCAACTGTAATTTTAGCGTTGCAACGGCATTCTCATTCACGTGATAATCTGCTATCAGGTTTATTACATCAAACTTCCAATACTTCATTTGTAACTTCTTTGTATAACCAATCCTTTGTACATTCCAAACAACTTCCCGAATATGAACTCATGTTGCAAAATCCGTCATAATTATTGTCAATGTACAGTGGACAATTAATAGCGTTGGGAATCAAACTGTTAAACTCTTCTCTATTTTCATCGGGATTCTGTAACAAATGTATAAGTTTATCCGCATTTGTCATAGATTTATTCCGCACCCTATCTTTGTTAACAATCCCCATTTTGGGGATTATTGGAATTGGGAACCAGTGTGAATATGTTTCTATGAAAAAATCGTGGTTAAAGTTGTGATGATAAGGCATATATACATCGTATTTTTCTCGGAAGTCGAATTTTTCGCCCCTTATAAGAGCTATAATAGCTTCATCATCATTAGGTAATTCATCTTCCGTACTAATCCAATCAAAACAATACGAATCTTCACCCCCTTTTTCAAAGTATCTAATCAACGTATCTATAATGAAAATGATTGCGTCATACTGATAAAGTGTGCTTTCCTTCATCGCTTTTTTGATGTAATTCAAATCGTCGATAATTTCTTTCTTATTCTTATTCATCTTCTCTCCATTATCGGTAATATCCCGTCTTTCTTAAGAAGTTCGTAAATAAACAATCTTCCTTTCTGTGTCCAATATGTGTGAATGCTAGAATGGCTTAAACCATCACTACCGTTATAAACGCTAGTCTTAGTCGATGTTAGTCCTTGTTCTGAATACTTCTGGTATAGCAACCAGATTTTCCCTTGCTTGAACTGAATCTTCTTTTCGTGGAGATATGCGTTCATCTTTTTTGCACTCCAGCCATAATCCTTTGCGATTTCGGTTGTAGATATTACATCTTTACAATTCAGAACAACATCGTAATAACCGGCTTTTGGTGTCATTTCGGTTATCTGCTGATTCTGTACCGCCACCGTTTCTTTAAGCTTTTCTTTTTCTTCTCGCTCTTTTTTCAGTTCGGTTAAGGCTTGAATCAGAACATCTGGATTCTGTAGCACTTCGTCTACAGCGTACACTCCATGCTTACGGATAGCCGGAAGAACCTCTGCCGTTACCCAATGTTTGAACTTCTTCGCATTAGGCATTTTGCTTGAAAGAATCAGACTGTATAGCCCAGACTCGTTGATAAGCCACCCACCACGCTGACCCCAACTCGACGACAATTTGTCGTTGAGTTTGTCGTCCGCATCGACATGCATTGCAATAGCTTTGTTAGGGTCTGCATACCCAATAATCTCAGCAACGTCTTTACCAACAAACATCACTTCGCCAT
>Ga0129314_1000416_pt1 | contig 45703 bp, 33 predicted proteins | sample O1111metagenome_FD_94431 | JGI IMG/M metagenome (GOLD analysis project Ga0129314, IMG submission 94431) | Orangutan individual fecal microbial communities from fecal samples from Wisconsin, USA - O1111 metagenome | ecosystem: Host-associated > Mammals > Digestive system > Large intestine > Fecal... | reverse complement strand
TTCATTTTTACTGTCGGTAACCGAATTTTCCACAGGCGGAGTAGTATCGCCTACGCCGCCGGTTGCAGAGTTACTTGTACAGCCGAATAACATAAGTGCCGATAAGATCAGTGCTGTTGTTTTAGTAAGTTTTTTCACGATAGTTCACCCCGTTTTTCTTATTATGTTGTTTTGTTTCTTGTGTTGACTTCTGTTCTTGCGTAAAGAAATACTTCCTTATTATTAGATTAACATTTTCATTATACGAAATCAAGCTTTTACAATCGCTTTTGTGAATGTTCAACAACAAAAATTGTAAATATAAACAAATAACGATCAAAACCTTTCGGCGTTGTTTATGCCTGTGCTCAGCAGAAAATTTTCCCGAAAATAATCGCTTGAAATCGCATTATACCGTAAACGACAGCACCTCCTTTCTTTTGCGTAATATCATTACCCGTTGCGACAAAAAACGCTGTCGGACAACTGTAAAATAATTACATAGTCGGTGACTGATGTCTGATTGCGAAAGGAAGTTTGAAATGTCAAGGGCAGTAACGAAGGATAAGATAAATATCCGTGAACATTCGGTAATAAGATGTACGGCTGTAATGATAGCGGCGGCGGTAATTTCAATGAGTACGGTGCTCGGAAAGCCATCGCCGTTTGCGGCATCGTTTGCGGCGGCTATGAGCGGAATCGACTGTATCAGCGCATTTGTGGGAAGCGTGGCAGGCTATATTCTCGGCGGAAATTATACCGACGGTGTTACCGTTACATCTGCTCTGCTGTCCGTTGTTGCTATCCGTATGATAGTTTCACGCAGAAAATCAGCCGTGTCTGAGATAGTATCGGCTGTCACGGCGGCAGGCTCTGTCTTTGCGGCGAATTTTCTCACATCGTCTACCGTAAGCGAGGTGATGAACTGCATCATTCTTTCGGTCATGGCAGGCGGAGGTGCGGTTGTCGCTTTACGCTTGTCACGGCTTGCCGAAAAGCGTGAGATAGCAAAGATAACCGTCCGCAGTGATCCTCTCAGCTTTATCTGCGTTCTGGGTGGCTGTGCTATAGTGTCCGGTATACTTTCGCACTACAGCATCGGTATCTTCAATATAGGAATAATTTTCGCATCCTGCCTTTCTCTTTGCTGTGCTATGAAGTACGGCAGGGGAGCAGGTGCTGTGTGCGGTGCGGTGTCTGCGCTCGGGTGTGCGGTTGCCACAGCCGACTACGCTTTTCTTGCGGCTGTTGCTGCTCCTGCGGCGGCTGTCGGAGGTATGTTCAGCGGCGGAAGAAAGCTGAGTGCCGCAGGAGGATTTGTACTGACTGCAACGCTTGGCACTGCGCTGTTCGGAATGGATAATTCAAAACTCGCCGTTGTTGCCTGCATATTCATGTCGTCGGCGGTCTTTATGCTGTTACCGGCAAAGCTTACAGCCGAGCAGGGCGATATTGCCAGAGTTAAAGCGGGCGAAAACAGCGTCAGAAAACTGTTTTCAAAACGGCTGAAATTTGCCGGAGGAGCGATTGCCGAAGTCAGAAGAACGGTCGGTATCACTGCCGAAAAGCTGGATAATAACATAGGAAGCGATATAAGCTGGGTGTACAATACGGCCTGTGACGAAATATGCCGTAAGTGCAGGTATAATATGCAATGCTGGGGCAAGGAGTACGGCGACAGCATTAAACAGTTTGCGAAGATTACAAATATGGTAAAGTCCGGCGAAAGTGTAGGTCAGGATGCTTTTTCGGAGCCTTTAAACGAACGATGCCCTAAAAAGCAGGAACTGATTGACAAAATCCGCAGTCTGTGTGATGTTTATGTAGCGAGCAGTACGGAAAAACGAAGAATTGCCCGTATGCGTAATATCCTGACGGCTCAGCTGTCGGCAACGGAGCAGATTCTCTCGCAGTTATCCGATGAGATTGAAAACAGCGGAGAGATTGAGCCTCAGTACAACAAAACCGCCTGTAATGTGTTGTCGAAGCTTGGCTGTGACGATGCAGACGCAGTGAATGTGGAGCTTGGCGAGCAGGGAAGAATGTTTGTCGAGGCATATTCTGATACAGGTTTTTTCGCATCAAAGCAGGATATATGCGAGGCTATGACGCTTGCTTTCCGCCGACGCTTTGATTTGCCGACATTGAGCCGTGTCGGAGGGGCTTGTAAGCTGAGTCTTTTTTCGGGAACGACCTACACGCTTGACGTTGAAATATGTCAGATAAGCAAGACGGAGGGTACTGCCTGCGGCGATTATTACGAGAGTTTCATAGATAAGAACGGTACGGCGTATGTTGTATTATCGGACGGTATGGGAAGCGGCGGCAGAGCAAGAGTGGACTCATCGTTTGCCTGCGCTATGCTTATACGTCTTTTGCAGGCAGGTGTCGGAGTAGAGGCGGCAATCAGCGTGATCAATACATCGCTTGTGTGCAAATCCTCCGATGAAAGCTTTGCTACGCTTGAAATATGCGCTGTCGACCTTTACAGCGGAAAGATCGACTTATACAAGGCAGGCAGTGCCAACACTTATATCAAGTGCGGAAACCGCTTTGTCACCATAGGCTGTAAGGGCTTGCCGATAGGAGTAAAGGACGAGCCTGTATACGACAGGAGAACCTTTACGATAGGAAGCAGGGATATGATAGTTATGACAAGCGACGGTGCAGAGCTGAACGAGAAATGGCTTTACAGGGAGATGGATAAACAGCCCGACCTTAAGGAATTCTCTAAAGAAGTCGCCAATACTGCCAGATTCTATGCCGGTGACGAAAAGAGCGACGATATATCGGTGATTGCAATGCGGCTCAGCAGATAATGCCCCGATAATTCGGTGCGATGTGCAGCGAAATCCGCAACGCTGTCGGAATATCAGAAAAAACAGTATTGACCTTGTTCTTTCAGAGTGATAAAATATATAGCGGTGTGTCTGTGCCTGTGCCGAAGATACACCGCTTATTTTGTGCATATAACGAGGTCATTATGAAAGCCGATATTTTGACAAAAACAGGGATAGCCGCAATTCTCGCAATATTCTGCTCTGCTTTGTGGGGCAGTGCTTTTCCCTGCGTAAAAATCGGTTACGGGCTTTTTGGCGTTGACACTTCACAGCCAATGTCATTGATACTTTTTGCAGGGATCCGTTTTTTCACAGCAGGAATTATGGTTATTATAACAGGAAGCATAATGCACAAAAAGCCGCTTGTTCCGAAAATCAAGGAACTGCCGAAGGTGGCGGCACTGAGCCTTGCGCAGACAGTTATACAGTATCTGTTCTTCTATATCGGACTTGCCAATACAAGCGGAGTGAAATCTTCCGTCATTGAGGGTATGAGCGTGTTTGTGTGCATACTTATCTCATCGCTTGTTTTTCGCCTTGAAAAGCTGACAAAATTCAAGATTATAGGCTGTGTGCTTGGCACTGCGGGAATAGTAGTTATAAATCTCGACCGCTCTCTGCTCAGCGGATTCAGCCTTACCGGAGATGGCTTTATTCTTCTTTCCACCATTGCCTATGCGATTTCATCCGTGCTTATAAAACGCTTTTCCAAAGACACCGACACTATGATGCTCAGCGGCTGGCAGTTCCTGCTTGGCGGTGCGGTCATGACCGTTATCGGCTTACTTGCAGGCGGCAGCATAACTCTGCCCGAATCGCCCCTTCCTGCCGTACTGATGCTTTTTTATCTTGCGTTTATTTCCGCTTGTGCCTACTCGATCTGGAGCCTGCTGTTAAAGTACAACCCCGTATCGAAAATCGCCGTTTTCGGCTTTATGAACCCTGTTTGCGGTGTGCTTCTTTCTGCACTTCTGCTCGGAGAGGCACAGCAGGCATTCCGCCTTGAGTCGCTGATTGCTCTTGTACTGGTCAGCGCAGGAATATTTATAGTCAACAAAATGGGAGAGAAAAATTGACAGATTGTTTAAACTGTTAAGAATATAACTATAAGTAATTCCAAAAACATAAGCAACCGAAAAAAATCAAAAAATATTTCAAAAAATGCTTGACATCGGCTTTTCAGTGTGATATAATAATCTACGTTGTCACGGCAGTGATAACTTAAAGAATATTGGGGTGTCGCCAAGTGGTAAGGCATCGGACTCTGACTCCGCCATTTCGAGGGTTCAAATCCTTCCACCCCAGCCATTAAAACCGCATCGTTCTGATGCGGTTTTGTTTTATGCCGATATTAAAACCTTGAAAAGCTATAAAGCCATTGTCGGCATACTCAGCAAAACAAAACACCGGGCCTTTTCGCACAGTGCCAAAGGTCCGGTGATTGTATTATTTTTATGCTTATTTGCCGAGTGCAATCTTACCCATAGCGTCAGCCTGCATAATAGCGTCATACAGCTCAACGGGCTGTACATCGCCTGCAAGGTTGTGGATAGTTTCGCCGGGGATACAAGCGTTCTCGGAAATAGTCTTTACCTGCTCAGGAGTTGTAACGCCGATTTCTTCAAGCGTTACGGGAAGACCGACCTCAAGGCAGAAGTCCTGAACTTCCTTGAATTCCTCTTTAGGCGCACCCTCAAGCACAAGCTGTACAAGTGTGCCGAGTGCAACGCAGCAGCCGTGATCTGCGTGCTTTATGCCGAGAGAAGTAACGCCGTTGTAGAATGAATGAGCGGCGGCGCAGTTTACGTTATCAGCGCCGACACCTGAAAGGTAAACGTTAGCTTCAACGATATTTTCAAGTGCGGGAGTAACGGCGTGTACCTTACAAGCCTCGATAGCCTGCTTGCCGTATTCACGGAGCGTGTCATAGCAAAGGCGAGCAAGTGCCTGACCTGCTCTTGTGATGCCCGTACCCTCAAGGCTTGCGGATTCGGTGCGGATAGAAGCACGTCCCTCAAAGTAAGTGCCGAGCGCATCGCCCATACCTGCGATAAGGAACTTGACGGGTGCATTTGCGATAACGGTCGTGTCGACCATTACAGCGTCAGGATTTGTGGGGTAGAACAGATATTTATCGAAGCTGTGATCATCGTTATAAATTACGGAAAGTCCCGTGCAGGGAGCGTCTGTAGCCGCAACTGTAGGCACTATTACAATGTGCTTTCCGCTGTAGTATGCGGTAGCCTTTGCTGTATCAACGGCACTGCCGCCGCCTACGGCTACTACCGTATCAATGTTGTCCTGCTCTACGATAGCCTTCATCTTATTTATTTCGCCGTTGCTGGATATTCCGCCGAATACCTCGTAACGTCTGTAGTCGTCAAGACCTTCAAAGCTCTTTTCTATTTTATCGTGGCAGGCCTTGTAACCGCTGTTTGAGCATACAAACAGCCAGCGCTTGCCCATATAACCCATTTCTTCGTGGAATTTAAGCAGTGCATCTCTGCCCTGTACATATTTGAGCGGCTCACGCATCGCTCTAAGTCGTCCCATCATAATTGAAACACCTCCGTAGAATGATACAAAATACAGATGTTATTATCTGCTTTTACGACTAATTTATATCACTTTTTTATGGGTATGTCAATATTTACGGGTATTCCGATTTTTGATATGGGTATGTCAAATTTTCATTGCAATAAAGAAACAAATATCGTTTTAAATTGAAATTGCGGGGGATAAGTATTGTTTTTATCGGCAAACAGAAGTATAATATAATAAAAATGAAACAAGGTGATATTATGACTGCTATGACAATTGAACGTGCTGTAGATAATGCAATTGCTTCCACCGAAATGGAAGGCTTTACGATAACCGAAAAACACAGGGAGCTTATCATAAAACTGATGAAAAAAGAAATAACATTGGATAAAGCTATAAAAGAGCTTAATAACAAGAATGGTTGAATATGGCATATAATCTGAACATTACAAATGCCGATTTGCGATATGATAATCTCAGATATAAAATCCGCTGAAAGCGGATTTTGCATTGCATGGCTTGCGGAAAACCGCCATACGTTTCAAGAGGCAAAAGCAACAATACACATAAAACAAAAGCCTCGCAGATCTCTCTGCGAGGTTTTGTGGTGACCCGTACGGGAATCGAACCCATGATTCCGCCGTGAAAGGGCGATGTCTTAACCGCTTGACCAACGGGCCGTAGAAATGGTAGCGGCAGTCGGATTTGAACCAACGACACCCTGGGTATGAACCAAGTGCTCTAGCCAACTGAGCTATACCGCCATATCTTTCTGTTTTTGTCGCTCTGTATCAGCGACTTTTATATTATATCACAGCGCTTTGCGTTTGTCAACACTTTTTTTAAATTTTTTTCGATTTTTTTCGTTCTTCAAAAACGCCGTGATATTCTATATAAAAATCCTTAAATCAGACCTCTGCGTACTGCTTTCTGCCTGTTTCAAAAATGTTACCGCCGACAGCGTCGATTGCAACGATAAGAGGGAATTTATCGAAAGTCAGCTTTTTCACACTTTCACAGCCCAGATCCTCAAAGGCTATTACCTCACACCCGGTTATGCACTGACAGGCGAGTGCACCTGCACCGCCTATGGCGCAGAAGTATACCGCACCGTTGCGTTTTATGGCATCTACTACGGCAGGCTTGCGTTCTCCCTTTCCTATCATTGCGGATAACCCCATATCAAGCAGCAAGGGAGCGTAGGGGTCCATTCTGCCAGATGTCGTAGGACCGCATGAGCCGATAGCCATGCCTTCTTTAGTGCCGGTCGGACCTGCGTAGTAAATAGCCGCACCGTCTATTTCAAAGGGCAGTTCGCCGCCTTCGTCAATAAGCTGTTTTATACGCTTGTGTGCGGCGTCACGGGAGGTGTATACAGTACCGCTCAGTTCTATCTTGTCGCCGGCTCTGAGCGTTTTTGCCTTTTCTTTAAGTTCGCTTGTGTTAAGTTCCAAGTTTGTACTCCTGTTCGCATTGAATTTATTATGCCGGAAAGCATACGCTTCCCGGCATACGATATTTACTTTTGATTAAAGGTCGAAGAATCCTACGTTATCCGAGCTCATCTCGTCGTCGTCATCGTCATTGTCATTAAGACCTTCCATCATCTTGAGATCCCACGAAGGATCGTACTGTGCCGTGTTGGTGGTCATATTGTCATTAATTCCTCCGAGCATGGATGAATAATCGGATATATCGATCTTTTCTTCCTTAGCGGAAGCTGCGGGAGCGGTAGGATCGTCAAACGAAGAAGTCATTCCGTCATCGTCCGTCTGCTTTTGTGCAGGGGGAGGAGTGATCGTCATACCGTTCATCTGTGCTTCGAGATCCTTCCAGGGATCGTTCACCTTTTCTTCCTTGCCGGCAACACCCATTGAACGACTTTCGTTCAGCTTTTCCTTCGGCTTATCGCCGCTACGGTCGGTAGAACGTTCGGTCTTTGCTGCGGGAGCAGGCTCTTCTGCGAGCAGGTCGCTGAAATCATCTGCTGCGGGAGCAGGCTCTGCCTTAGCTGCGGGAGCGGGAGCAGGTTCTTCTGCGAGCAGGTCGCTGAAATCGTCTGCTTCGGGAGCAGGCTCTGCCTTAGCTACGGGAGCGGGAGCAGGCTCTTCTGCAAGCAGGTCGCTGAAATCATCAGCTTCGGGAGCAGGCTCTGCCTTAGCTACAGGAGCAGGTTCTGCCTTAGCTGTGGGAGCGGGGGCAGGTTCTTCTGCAAGAAGGTCGCTGAAATCGTCAGCTTCGGGAGCAGGCTCTGCCTTAGCTACAGGAGCAGGTTCTGCCTTAGCTGTGGGAGCGGGGGCAGGTTCTTCTGCAAGAAGGTCGCTGAAATCGTCAGCAACAGGAGCGGTATCGGCTTTGGGAGCAGATGCCACAACAGGCTCCTCTGCAAGCAGGTCAGCCATATCGTCTGCCGCAGGAGTTTCCTCAACGAGCAGATCGCCCGTATCTACGTTATCTGCAGAAATGTCATCGTCACCAGATACTATCTCAAATGAACTGAGCAGACCGTTGTTGTCTGTCAGCATATCGTCATCATCGTCATCGTCCGTCTGAGCCGGCATATCCAGCTTAAGCTCGAATGTATACGGCTCGATTTCCATAGGAGCGTAGGCGTCAAGCTCGCTCTCATCAAGTCCGCCGATATTTTCAAGCTCGCTCTTTGCGTTGATAAGCTCCTCATCATCGGACAGCTTTTCTTCGGGAACATCAGCCGCATTATCGGTGGCTGTTTCTGCCTGTGAGGCTTCTTCAACAGCCTTAGCGAGTACATCGTTCACAGCCTTTGTATCTTCAACAGCCTTTGCTACCGCATCGTTTACGGCATTCGCTCCGGCAAGTGCCTTTTCAACGGCTTCATTTACTGAGGCGGTTATGCCGGCAAGAACAGCCTGAATATCTATTGTGGGAGCAGCCGCCGCACCTGATGTAACGCCGTTTGCGAATGCGTCCGCCTTTTCAAGCACAGACTGCTTGTAATCGTATGTTTTCTTTACCGTATCGGCAAAATATGCCTTTGCGGCTGTGATGATCTCGTTCGCTTTGCTTTGAGCGTCATTTATTACAGCGTTTGCATCGGCATTTGCTTTTGCGGAAATTTCTGCAAGCTGAGAGGGGTCAATTGTTCCGCCGCTGTGCTTTGCTTTATCTATTTTTGAGGCTGCCTGCTTTTTGAATTCTGCGAATTCTTCTGTCAGGGCAGAGTATTTGTCCTGCATAACGTGCAGTTCTTTTTCGGTCTGAGCCAGCTTGCGTCTTTCGTCAAGAACCTGCTTTCTGCTTTCAAGGATCTGTGCGTCAAGCTCAGCCTTTTTCTTTTCAAGCTCGGCTGTAAGCTCATCGTTCTGACCTTCATTCGTCTGCTGTTTTTCTTCGAGTGCTCTTTTCAGCTCGTCATTTTCTTCCTTAAGGGCTTTACGCTCTTTGTTGTGCTGTACTATGTATGCCATTACTTCGGCTTTGTCAAAGCCGAGCGGAGAGGTTTTGAATTCGCCGTTTGTAGATGGTGATTTTTTCTGTTCTGCCATTATTGTACCCCCTGAAAAATCTGGTTATTGTTATTATACCAAAAATTATTCATTAATTCAATAGCGAATTGTAAAGTTTTATCAATTACCCAAAAATGAGAGCCGCTATTGGTGATTTTAACGAAAATTCGCTATCGGCTATTGTATTTTATTTAACGGTAGTGTATAATAGTATAACAACCTTAAAATAATTTCGGTTTTTAAAAGATATTAACGAAAGGACTGATATTGATGATCGACAAAACTATGCCGTTTTCGCTCAAGGATGAAAGAGAAAACGAGATGAAGGAAATACTGACAACGGTTTACGGTGCGCTCAAGGAGAAGGGCTATAATCCTATAAATCAGCTTGTCGGCTATATTCTGTCCGAAGACCCTACCTATATAACTACATATAACAACGCCCGCAGCCTGATCCGTCATATTGATCGTGACGAACTTTTACAGGCAATGGTCAAGACTTATCTCGGCAGCTGACGAAAGCCGCCATTTATTTCAATGAATTACAACCGCTCCTTTACGGATACTATATCTGTAAAGGAGTGATTTTTTTGCACAGAAAAATGTCTGCCGCAGTATTTACGGTATTGACGGCAATGTTCATGTGCGGATGCACGTCCGATAAGAATACTGTCGGACAAAGCACTGAATATAACGGCAGGGGAGGCAGAACGCCTGCCGAAACGGCTCTTCTGACAGACGGAAGTGAAAAGGTCTGCTACGGTCAGGGCTATGAAACCGATAGTGACAACCGTCCTGTAGGAGCAACACAGGCGCAGGAAAAATACGGGTCATACGGCGGAAGATTCATATTCGGCAAAGACGACAAGACAATCCGCCTTACGTTTGACGAGGGCTATGAAAACGGCTGTACCGGAAAAATACTGGATATTCTCAAGGAAAAGAAGGTTACTGCAACGTTCTATGTGACGCTTGATTATGTAAAAAGCAGTCCCGAACTTGTACAGCGTATGATAAACGAGGGTCACGAGGTCGGAAATCACAGCTGTACGCACCCGTCACTGCCGGATATAAGCGATGATATGGTGTTTGAAGAAATACACGGACTTGAAGCTTATATTTCCGATAATTTCGGCGGATACAAAACCGTTACAATGCGTCCCCCCAGAGGAGAATTTTCGGTCAGAACATTACGCATTGCCAAAAATATGGGTTATGATACTGTGCTGTGGTCCTTTGCGTACAACGACTGGAATACGGACGATCAGCCCGACAGGGACACGGCGTACAGACGAATAACCTCCGCAACGCACAACGGGGCTGTATATCTGCTCCATGCGGTATCCGATACAAATACGGCGATACTGCCCGATGTCATAGACTACTGGCTTGATAACGGATATACGGTAAAAAGCATTTCGGGATAAAAAAAGAGCATCGGCACATAATAATGCAAGCCGATGCTTTTGTATCACCGCAATTAACACAAAAAAGAAAACGCTCCCGCAGGAGCGTTACGTTAAATCGTTATTCTCAGGAAACAGCGTTTAACTTCTTAGCAAGCTGAGATTTCTTTCTAGCTGCAGCGTTCTTGTGGATAATACCCTTTGCTGCTGCCTTATCAACTGCTTTAACTGCAACCTTAACGTTGTCAGCGTTAGTATCAGCGTCAACCTTCTTCAGAATAGTCTTAAGAGCGGTCTTGTCAGCCTTATTGCGAGCCTGCTTTGTAGCAGATACTAAAACTCTCTTCTTGGCAGATTTAATGTTAGGCACTTACGGCACCTCCTTTATACAGATCTACATATAATCATAGTTATATTTCACAATACGATTTATTATAGCACGTCCAAAACGAAAATGCAATACTTTTTTACGATTTTTTTGAAAAAATTCTTCGGGAGGAAATTTTATGCAGCTTACGGGAAGAACAGATATGGCGGCGGAGTTTGTAAAGGGTAAAAATGGAATAAGATGTGAAAGCTATGAGCTTTACGGAGAAAAGATAACCGAAATAATCGTTTCCAAAAAGGAAACCGCTCTTTTTAACCGCCCCTGCGGAAGATATTTTACCGTTGACAGTACGGACGTTCCTTATGCGGACGGTCAGATCCATGCGCTGTGTACGGTGCTTAACAAACTCCTCCCGGAAGGAAAATGTCTTGTCACGGGGCTTGGAAACCCGTCTGTAGCGTCCGACAGTCTTGGCTGGAGAGCGGCAGGCAGGGTGCTTGCGACCTCGCATTTCATTGAAAGTATGCACAATGCGGACGGAATAGGTAATGTGTCGGTAATAAGGACGGATGTTTCGGCAAATTCCGGTATAGACAGCGTCTTTCACGCAATATTCTGTGCGGAGAAGATAAAAGCGGACTATATTGTAGCGATTGACAGCCTTGCGTGCAGTGAGCCGGAACGCCTTTGCAGGAGCATACAGGTCACGGATACCGGCATAACGCCGGGCAGTACCGCAGGCAACAGGAACCGCCTTGACAAAGCGGCGGCAGGCATACCGGTAATCGCTGTAGGCGTTCCTACCACTATGGAGTATGAAAGTGATAACGACAGATTTTTTGTGACAAGATATGATATAGATGCCGAGATAAGCAGGTACGCACATATAATATCCTGTGCGCTCAACCGCAGTCTGTGTCCGTCACTGTCATACAGCGACATATCAATGCTGATGAATTATTCCTGAATATTTATGGCAAATGAATCATAAGCTGTAACAAGAAAAATCCAACCGAGAAAACACTTGGCGAAAGGAAAGGCTTATGAGAGGCAATAAAAACAAAGGTATTGTAAAGGTTCTTGGCATAGGGCTTACGGCGGCGGTATTATCGTTTACCCTGACGGGCGTGGCTGAAAACGCCGTAACCGGAGCGGTAAGCGGCAAAAGCGTTTCAGACGGGCTAAGACAGCTTACCGCACTGAGCGTTATGCTTGCTGTTCCTGTAAACGAATTTGACGGCAGGGATGAAGATACGGTTTCATCCGAGCCTTGCACAGAGAAACCGGACAATGAAACAAAGACGGAAAAGCAGGAGCAGAAAGTGCCTGCAACCGATAATCCGTCAAGCAGTACGCAGGATATTTCCGGTGAAACACTGGTGCCGGTCGACGCTCCCGCCGATGTAAAAACACGGCTGATTTCCGTCAATATAAGAAAGGACAAGGACGATCTTACACAGTATACGGCAAAGGACGGTACGGTCAAGGAAAAGCACTACGGGAAGATAGGCGGCGACAATGTAATAGACCTCGAAAACGGTCAGATAAGAAACTGCACCAAACTGCCGTCGGAGCTTATAGGTGCTGAGGCTGAGAAAAAGCCTTCTGTTACGCTGTCGGACAGCAACGAACCTCAGGTGCTTATAATACATACGCATACGACCGAAAGCTATGAGCGTGACAGCGACGGATATTACGATACCGCTTATGACGGCAGATCGCTTTGCCCTGCAAACAGTGTTGTGGGAGTAGGAGCGGTGCTTGCGCAGACGCTTGCCGATAACGGAATAAGCACGCTGCACGACGGAACGGTCTTTGACGATCCCGTTTACAACTACTCTTATTCAAGAAGCAGGGAGCGAACAGAGGAGCTTTTGAAAGAGTATCCGTCAATAAAAATAGTGCTGGACATTCACCGTGACGGAATAGCGGACGGAGATGTGAGAATAGCTCCCGTTGCAGAAATCAACGGCAGAAAAGCAGCGCAGATAATGATAATATGCGGATGTGACGACGGCACGGATATATTGCCGGATTATATGGATAACCTCCGCTTTGCGTCATATTTGCAAAATGCGATAGAAAAAGATAACAAAGGCATAACACGGCCTATGCTTTTCGATTATCGGTTTTATAATCAGGATCTGGCTGAGGCTTCGCTGGTTATAGAATTCGGAGCGTTGGCAAATGATATTGAGCAGGTGCGATATTCAGCCGAGCTTGCAGGCAGGAGCATTGCAAATTTGCTGAAAAATTCTGAACAATAAAAAGCATACTGCCGTTAAAAAACATATCGGAAAGATTATGATATATGATAAGAATAGGAACACAAGCGTTATAAACAGATAAACCGCACGGACATTACATCCGTGCGGTTACTTTTGTGGAGCTTGTGACGGGACTCGAACCTGCGACCTGCTCATTACGAATGAGCTGCACTACCAACTGTGCTACACAAGCATATTTATTCCGATATTCTGATATATTTACACACATTTTCCGTTTTCCGAAATCGGACGCTTCATAAGTCAAAACATTTCATAACGCACAATTAACACTTGAAAAGAGCGAGGCAATGTGGTAAAATATATATGGTTATATTTCGGAATACAGTTCCAAAATGACTATATTATTATATCGTATTTTTGATTTGTTGTCAATAGCTTTTTGACGGAAACGAGGAAAATTTGATAAAAAAAACATCTGTGGCAAGGTGTATCGGTGTAGTTATCGGCGTACTGCTAATTGTTTTTGCGGTATTTCTCGTAGTTACATCAATGCTGTTTTCATTCGGCGGCTCTGCTGCACCGGATATTTTCGGATATAATGTTTACATAGTGCGTGACAACGATTTCTATCAGCTTAAGGCAGGCACAGCCGCTATAGCGCAGAAGGTGTGGCCCGACGAGGTAAACAACGGAGAACTTATAATATATAATCGGTATGAAAACGGCGGAGCACAGCTTGCGAAGGTAAATTCCTCCACGCTTAAGGAAGGCGTTATGAGCTTTGATGTTGAAACTCAAGGCGGAGAAAATATCACAATATCACAAAGCCAGCTTGTTGCAAGAGTTAACTATTGCAGTGATTTCTGGGGTGCTGTTATCGGATTTGCAATGTCGCCGTTTGGCGTTATGGCTATCGCTATACTGCCGTGTATCGCAATAGTAGCATTTGAGATAGTGAAGTTCATTATGTCAAGGCGTCCGGTACCGCAGGTGGAAACGGTCAAGTTGCAGGAAGAAGCTCCGGTGTATGTTCCCCCTGAAAGCGAGGAACACAAGCTGTCAAAAGCAAACAAGGCCGAAGCTAAAAAGGCCGCTATGCCGTCTTTATCCGAAAACGTAAAAGTGCCGCATAATCGGATTCCCGACAGCTCTCACGGTAAAACGGATGATTTCACGGAGCATTTGCGCAGTAAAAAGAATATAGCGGCAAGTGCCGATAACATAAAAGACCGAGCGGATTTTTCCGCCGGAGCAAGAAAAAGGCTGGAATCGGACAGAGCAGAGCAGCAAAAGGAAAAGAAAATTGAAGCAGAAAATATAAAAAACGAAAAAGCCTTGCCCGAAATGACGGAAAAAACGGGTACGGCTGAAGTAACGCACGGCGGCTCCGAGCCTGATATATCGCTTGTGTTCAGAGATGACGAGGACAAGAGATATGATATAGACGATATTCTTGCCGATATAGAAAAACGGCATCATTGACGGGCAGAAAAGCAGAAAGAAAAGTAAGAACGAAAGAGAGAACACTTGCAATGAATAAAAAATCAGATACTGTGAATTCAGAGCTTCGTGACAAGCTGTTCATCGTACTGGCATTAACCGGCTGTATATCGAATATAGCGGGATTTACCGCAAATGCGGTGATATTCGGATTTACCACGCAGACCTTATTCTGTGCGGCTTGTGCACTTGTAATTATAGTATCGTCACTTGTCGGTTTCTTTACCGGAAGAACCTATGTCGCTACGTTTATAATACTTCTTGTGCTTGGGTTTGTCGAGTTCCCGATGTTGTATATTTCATACGGTGCAAGCACGGCAGTGTATATGCTTGTTGCGGAAATCGGTATTATTACTTTTATGAAGCCGGTGCACAGAGTTATAATGGGGGCGGCGGTGTTCGTTGCAGATATAGCCGCATTTGTTGTCAGAAGCAAATTTCCTCAGCTGAATATGGTTAATGATAATAAGGAGCTTGACACGCTGTTTTCATTTATAATAGCGTTTATAGGCATAATGGTTGCGGTCGCAATAGTGATAGTGCAATTTGAACGTCAGGCAAAACAGCTCAGCGAAATGGGCGAGGAGCTTACGCTTGCTGTAAATACCGATCCGCTGACTGAGATAAGAAACCGCCGTTATCTTATAGAATATCTTGAAAATCAGCTTTCGCAGGACGATAAGAAGAAACACTGTGCGGTGCTTATCGACCTCGATCTGTTCAAGTCGGTAAACGATACATACGGACACGTTTTCGGTGATAATGTGCTTAAACATTTTGCAAATGCGGTCAAAACAAATATCGGAGAAAATGACCTTATAGCACGATTCGGCGGAGAAGAATTCATGATCCTCTTTGACACGGATAACATTGAAACTGTTATGACAGTTATGAAGCGGATACGCAAAAGCTATTCGGAGTTTTCCGAGAAAGAAAAAGGAAAAGAATTTACTTTCAGTGCAGGCGTGGCTGTGTACGGAAGCAGCAACTCGATAACCGAGATATTCACAACTGCCGACAAGCGACTTTATAAGGCTAAGGCGGCAGGAAGAAATAAGATAATGATAGATTGAGAACTTTGGTACCCTACCGTTTCGTGACGGCAGGGTATTTTATATTTAGTGAAGTGCGTGAGGCTGAATATATGTCTGAAAAAATAACAGGAAAATATTAACACGATATTTTCAAAAAAGATTGATCATACATTAATTTTAAGATTTGATAAGACTATATTGCCATTCTGACTTGACAAAGCATCAAGAAAATTGTATTATAAATTCAGCACATTAAATTGTTACTATATAAAAATAAATGGGAGATATTATGACAGTACCTGTAATAGTAGAAATAATTTTCAGGTTCATACCATCTGCTTTGCTTGTATTCGGATTTATCGAAATCAATCTTACAGCTAAGTATAATAAGTATATTCAGTTTATCGCAATAAATACGGTGTATTTGTTTGCGGGTCTGTTTGGGCAATATATGAGAGAAAAGTACAAGCTTGAATTTTTCGATTTTGTGCTTGCGGTAGCACTGGTTCTTATTTACAGTATATTTTTTCATACCGATGCGGTCGGATACCGTATTTTCGTAGGAACGCTGGTCTACCTTTCATTGATCATATTTGACACCATCACAACTGCTGTAATATTCGTCATATTCCCGGAATTTTCGTTTGACATCGGACACTTAACATATCCTGCACTGCTTTTTGCGGATATAGATCTGATTATATACGGTATTCTGATGTATTTTGAACATTGTATTATCAAAAGAATACGCGACAGAAAATCTATCAACAAGCGTGCAGTGATTTTTATGCTTTTCCCGGAAAGCCAGGTGTTGATTTTATGTGTGATAATGAAGCTGATTATGGCTAACACCGATAACGCAACGCCCGAAATTATGTATTTCACACTGATTTGCGTTGTAATCTGTGTAATAAGCGACATTCTCTGCTATCGTGGTCTTATCCAGAATTCACAGCTGTACGAAACGAAAATGAGAAACGAACAGCTTGAGTACGAGCGCAGTACGCAGTACCGCTATTACGAAAAAATCAACGAGCTTCAGCACGAGATAATGAAGTACCGCCACGATTTCAACAATGTTCTTACAACGGCGATGAACCTGTACACCTATCCCGATACAGCCGAAAAGGGAAGAGAAATGCTTGATGAACTCAGCCGTAAAAATCAGAGCAACAAAATGCCGTTCTACTGCGCTAACAATATCGTTAATGCGATTCTGTGGGATAAGTCGAATACCGCTGAAGAATCGGGTGTTACGCTTAACTGCGATGCGAGCCTTAGCAATGATATTCCGATAGATGACGTTGACCTTTGCTGTCTTATCGTCAATATGCTTGACAATGCGATAAGGGGAGCGAAAGCGGCGGAAAGCGATAAGAGTATTGGCATAAAGATAAAAGAGGAGAACGGGAGAATATATATTTCTGTTTCAAATTACGCCGATATGCCTGACTTTGAAAGCACAGAGAAGTTGCCCAGCACAAAGGCAAACAAGAATCACGGCTACGGCACGGAGATAATACGGAATATAGTGCAGAAATATGACGGCGATGTGCTGTTTACTTGTAAGGATAGGAAATTCAGCACGGCATTGTCGATAAGTAAAGGCGAACGTGAAGCAGAAGATATATAAGTTTTAGGGGGAATCAGTATGACGACAGTACCGCTGATAGTGGAAGTGATATTCAGGTTTATTCCATCGACATTGATTATTTTTCTGCCGATAGACGCTTGTCTTACACCGAAATATAACAAATACATACAAATGAGCATCGTGAGCTTTATTTATATGTGTGCCGGAGTGTTTGGTCAATATATGAGAGAAATGCACAATATGCAGGTGGTGGATTTTACTCTTGCAGTTGCAATAGTTTTGTGTTACAGCATTTTCTTCCACACAGACAGTATAGGCTACCGTGTTTTCATCGGTTCGCTTGTGTACCTTTCTATAATCATATTTGATACTGTTTTTTCTTCGCTGATATTTGTTCTTTTCCCGGATTTCAGCTTCGATATAGGTCATATGACATATGCTTCACTGCTTGCCGCCGATATTGACATGATGATTTACGCTATACTTATGTACATTGAATACTGTATAGTAAGAAGAATCCGTAACAAAAAGGCTATGAACAGGAGAACGCTCATTTTTATGCTTTTCCCGACAAGTCAGGTTCTGATACTGTGTATAATCATAAAACTGATTATGGCAAATTCGGAGAATGCTACCGCTGAAATTACATACTTTACGTTGGCTTGTATTATAATCTGCGTAATAAGCGACATTCTCTGCTATCGTGGACTTATCCAGAATTCACAGCTGTATGAAACGAAAATGAGAAACGAACAGCTTGAGTACGAGCGTAGCACGCAGTACCGCTATTACGAAAAAATCAACGAGCTTCAGCACGAGATAATGAAGTACCGCCACGATTTCAACAACGTTCTCACAACGGCAATGAATCTGTACACCTATCCCGATACAGCCGAAAAGGGAAAGGAAATGCTTGATGAACTGAGCCGTAAAAATCAGAGCAACAAAATGCCGTTCTACTGCGCTAACAATATCGTTAATGCGATTCTGTGGGATAAATCGAATACCGCAAAGGAATCGGGTGTTACGCTTGACTGCGATGCAAGCCTTAGCAATGATATTCCGATAGATGATGTTGACCTTTGCTGTCTTATTGTCAATATGCTTGACAATGCAATAAGGGGAGCAAAAGGGGCAGAAAACGATAAGTGCATTGGCATAAAGATAAAAGAGGAGAACGGGAGAATATATATTTCCGTTTCAAATTACGCCGATATGCCCGACTTTGAAAGCACAGAGAAACTGCCCAGTACAAAGGCAAACAAGAATCACGGCTATGGCACGGAGATAATACGGAACATAGTGCAGAAATATGACGGCGATGTGCTGTTTACCTGTAAGGGTAGGAAATTCAGCACGGCATTGTCGATAAGAATAAAAGGGAAAGATCAAGAATGATAATACTGATATGTGACGATGATAAAAACTGCCTCGTAAATGAAGAAAAATACATAAGGGATAATACCGAAGCGGTACCCGAATGTTTCCTCGGCGGTAAGGAACTTTTAAAAAGGCTCAGCGCAGGCACGGAGGATATAGCGGCTGTTTTTATGGATATTGAGCTTGACAATTCGGAAAACGGAATTGTGGTTGCCGAGCAGATAAGCAATCTGTATCCGGATATAAGAATAATATTCCTGACGGCATATTCGCTCAAATACTGCGAGGAGATTTTTCTTGCAGGGAAGAATCTTGTTCCGTTTGCATTGGTTGACAAACAGAATCTTGATGTGAATCTGAAAAGAGCAATGGATAAGCTGAGAACGGCGCTTGATTCCGATAAGGAGAAAAGCAGAATTGCCGTAACGGTTAATTCGGAAACGCTTTTCATAGAGCCTATGCAGACTTTATACCTTGAGAGCAATGCCCATACCCTTATTATAGTTACATCGGGCGAAAACAAGTCTGTCAGAAGCAAGCTGTCCGATGTGCTTGAGGCTTTTCCGCCGTATTTCATACAGTGCCATAAAAGCTATGCGGTGAATATCCATCATATCGTTTCGTATACAACAAAACAGATCGAGCTTGACAGCGGTGTAATAATTCCTGTTAGCCGTAAATTTTCGCTGTCTGTCCGTGAAAAGATGCTCAGACACGAATGCGGGATATGATAACAGACCGCTTTTAACTGTTGATTTTCAGTCGGCCTTATACATAAAAAATAACCGCCCTGCAAAAGCAAGGCGGTTTTCGCTTAAAACTGTGCTGTTGTTACGTTTGATTCGCTGTTTGCAGAATCGGCAGTGTCGTATTCGTCCGACAGGTTATCCTCAATCCACTTAGCCATCATCAGCGGTGAAAGTATGATGTCCATCGTCTTCTGTTCACCGTCGCTGACGCTTTCCATAGTAACTATCTCTCCCTTTTCACGTCCCTCACTGCCTATTATATCATAGGTCAGCTGACAACGGTACTTGATGGAGCAGAGCAGGAATTCGGGAGGAATGACCTCACAGCTTGCAATCTCGTCAAGCCATACAAAAGGACTCATTCCGCCTATGCTTATATCCTCGATGATCCAGCCGCTTGCCGCATAGGAATCGTTAGCGCACATATAAAGAGAGAATTTGAACTTTTCTTCTCTGTCGTCCTTGAACAGACCGACTTCAAAGCTCTTTATAACGTAGTTGTTTATAATGCTTGATTCAAATCCGCAGCAGGAGCAGGTTCCGCCGTAGCCGAACATCGTACCGTTAATATCCTTTGCAAAATAGTTGCGGTAAACACGCAGATTTGAAAGGCTGCGGAGCGACTTGTATCTTGTACGCAGATACTGAAGTTCCTCAGCGGTAATTGACGGCAGAGGCTTATAGTAGTACGGGATCTGGTCAAGAAGTACCTGGTTCGGTTCTTCGGTGCTTGAGTAGAACTGGCTGAGAACGTTGTTGTTCTCGCCTACCAGCAGATATTCGACATATTTTGCGAATTCGGGTTTGGTGCAGTCGTCACGGAGTATAACATACTTTGTGATGCTCTGACGCTCCTCATCGCTAATCGGGTCGTTTATATCTATGATACGGATAATCTTGTCTTTTTCACCGAGAAGTGCGATACGGGGGATTTTAAGGTCGCAGATATAAAGGTTAGGCATTGTTGCCGATACCTTTTCATCTGTCAGATTATTCTCACGCAGAAGGCTCATAAGCGAAGCCTTTTCGAACGAATAGCCGGACTTCATGAACGGGAAGTCGAATACACGTCCGTTGAACATTCCGCAGTTGATAAGCGCATAAACGTCGCCGATTATCTCAAGAAGGTCGGCGTTGGTGATACTGCTCGGTATCATGAACTGTTTGCCGTATGCGGCAAATCTGAACTTCTTGTTAATATCAAGCTGGAGCGTGATGTCACTGCCCTGCTTTTTCATCTCACGCAGGAAGGTCATAGTATCCTTGCCCTGTGTGAAGGTGTTTATCAGCATATTTATGACTTCGTTGTATATCTGGTGATTCTCGAAGCTGTTCTTGTGCGCCACAATGCAGTCATAAGCCCGCTTGAGATTATGCACTGTCATTCTTGCAACGTCGAAGTTATGGGTGATGTCACGGTAGTGGACGTTGAACTGGAAGTATCTCATTCCTATCTTATAATCCTGACCGTACATCATGTCGAACAGACCGAGCGCTCCGATAAGTGCGTCCTCATCGGCAACAGCGTCATTTATAACATACTTGCCGAGCTTAAGGCTGACTATACTTCTGAAGCCGAAGCTAAGGTCGAAGTCTTTGATAGCGGGATTTCTCTCGCTGTCAAGAACATATGTATTACCGTCAAAATTGAAGTTGTAGCAGAATTCTCTGCCTTCCTCATCACTGTCCTCGTCAACCCACTTATAGCTTGCCATTATGATGTTTTCGGGCATATCCGATACATCCTTGCGCATCTTGACAAGCTCGTCTTCGATATACTCGGTAAATGCCGAGCCGTTCTCATGCTCCTGTTTTGAAACGTGGTCGGTGAGCGAGAAGAAACCAATCTCTTTTACTTCGGAATACGGCATAGCCTCGCTTTTTCCGGGCAAAAGCAGTGAGATGCTGTTTTGGAAAACACTGCGCAGATCGCCTACCATAACGCTGGTAGAAAGATAATTGCTGAAGAATTCAAACACATAGTGCTTCGGACGCATATAATATTTGTCTGAATTCGTTCTCGGCAGCAGCTCGATAACGAAATAGCGTGAATACTTTTCAATCATATATTTGAGATCACGGTTTATAGCTTCCGAAACCTCCTCCTCACATTCGTGGCGGATGCCGGTTCTGTGAGTGGTAATATATGAGTTCGGCACACTGATGAAGAATGCCGACAGCTTTTCCTTGATGAAATCTTCTCCCGTTGACTTGATAAGACCTGTCAGCTCATAAGTGGAGAAGTAGTTGTATTTATCAAGCAGGACTTTTACCAGCGTGTCACGCTTTGCGGAAGAAACCGCAAACGGAATAAGATATACAAAGCCCTCGTTTTCGTGCCAGATAAATTCGATAACGCTTTTGCCGTTCTGTAAGAAACGTACTGTCGGGTCGTCGTCAGGCGTTTTCTGATAACGGATAACCTTATATACCGCAAGAGGCTTGCCCATATCCATAACGGCAACATTGAATGTGCGGTTGGGATTTTCCGCTTCACCGAATCTGCCGAGCTGCTTCTTTCTGATAAATGCAAAGCAGAATTCGACAAGATTTATATATTCGCCCTTGTGGATAGTGAGGTTTACGAGGTTTTCCTTGATCTTAGCCTGTTCTTCTTCGGAAACCTTGAAGACAATCTCTGTACCCTTGAAAACGGGTGCAGTAAGGTTAAGTTCTCTTATCTTGAGAATGCCCGCATCGTTTACTATTCTGAAATTGAAGTTGTTTGAACGCAGCTTCAGCCACTCAACGTTCATAAATACGCTCTTTGAGCCTACGCCGAAACGACCTTCACGGGATTTGTCGCCGTCGCTTCTGCCGATACTGAGATAATAAAGTATCTGCTCAAGCGTAAAGCCGTCCTCGTTGTATGTGAGCCTTATTTCGCCGTCCTGCTCAAAGTTGAAAAGAACCTTGATGTCGGGGTCGGAGTAGTAACAGCCGAATGTGTTCTGCAACAGCTCTCTTATTATTGATTCCTTCGGATAGTCGCTTACGGACAGCGAAGCGTTATACGGTGTGCGTCCGCCGAATACCGAGTTGAAGTAGTCTTTGAACGGGGTGCTGTCGGCTTCACCTGTGTAAAGCAGGTTCTGCATCTTCATCAGTGATTGTTCCATCACTTCACGGTTCTCGTTTGCGTGCGCCTGATAAAAATCGCCTAAAAGTCCCGCAATTTCTTCGTTACGAAAAGCCTCCACCTTACATCACTCCCTCGTTATATTTTTTCATGAATTGTCTGAATGTTTCCTGTATCATAAAGTTATCGGTAAGATAACGCCAGGAGTTGAGAAGCACAGGCATCTTTACCGTATCGGGCAGCATATTTACGCATAAGCGCAGTTCCGCATTCTTGTTATCTGTGATAAAGTTCTCAAAAGCCTTTTGAGCGGCTTTTATGCCTGCCGAAATATCAAGCGTGGAGCATTGTTCCTTATATGAATGGAACTGCTCGCTGTACAGACATTCCTCAAGCGCCGTTCCGCCGAGCGCAACGATATGCTGCTGATCGTCCAGGTAGAGCAGCGATCCGCTGAAGCGTTCCAGTGCTTCCTTTATCATAGGCTTCAGCACCTTTTCTTCTGTGGAGGTGTTTTCCTTTATTCTGTTTTCAAGACCGAATGCACGGTAGATCTTATCCAGCTTCAGCTTTGTGTATTCGTGCGTCTTTGCCGCAGAGGAAATATCTATAGATGGCGAAATGTTGTAATCGCTTTTGAATTGCGTTATTACATCATGGCAGTTTGAAACCTCGCCTGTGTAGGAGCAGACATACTGCAGATCCCGTATAGCGTCGGTTATAAGCTGTGCGGCATTAGGAAGGTCGAAAAGCACGTTTCGTCCGGGAAGCCCCGCTACAATGCTCTTGTATATCTTTCCGAACAGAACCTTTGACAGCATTCTTGCGTCAAACAGATTGTTCTTGTCGCACATAACTATGAATTCTCTTGATTGTTCGTTTCTGCCTCCGTGACGTGCGGCACGCTGTTCAAAGATAACAGGGCTGTCGGGAAGCTCATAGTTGAATATATGGGTAAATCTCTTTACCTGAGGGTTTATCGAGCCGATTTTGTCAACTGTAATCACTACTCTTGCGTTGTCACGCACATCGTTTGTGAAATTATCGTAGCGTGTGTTGAATATGTCGCCTCTGTCTATTTTCAAAAGACCGTTTATATTAGGATAAAGAGCGGATATAACCTTCTTCAGATACTGGATGGTCGAGCCGGTAACGCAGTAAACGACCGCTCTGTTTTCCGAGCCTTTCAGCACCTCGTCCAGCTTTGTAAGGAAGCAGTCGAGTTTCTTGTCGACCTGACGAAGTTCCTGCACGTCAGCTATATTATAGGAGGGCTTGGTGTAGGTTTTCTTTGCTTCCAGTCCGTATTCCTCAAAGACGTTACCGCCCTGTGCATAAAGAGGAAGGCCTGTCTTTATGTCGATAAGACGTCGTGAGTTCGAGATGAAATCCTGCGGGAATTCATATTCGAGCATCACAACATTTCTTTCTACCTCGCCGTTATAGACCGATTTGTCGAAATAACGCATTACCGGAGTGTAGGGATTGAAGCATATTGATTTTTCGTCAAAGCTGATCTCATCGACCGCATTGGCTTTATTTTCGTCGGCAAGCAGTGCCTTGACAAGCGACTTTATCTCATCGTAGCTTTGGTGATAACCACACGGCACGGGGCTGAGAATAACGAGCTTGTTCGTTTTTGCTTTCAGATGCTCCGTATAAAGCCCGCACTTCATACCCGATGTGCTGAGACCTGCGTCTATTATCACAAGGTCCCATGTAAGACCTGCGTCCGCAAATTTCTGCATCAGAGGATTGTCCGCCTCAAGTGCTTCTTCTGCGATTATATATGTATTTGACGCTTTTTCGTTAAAATATGTGATAGCCTTAGACGAGCCAGAGATCATCTTGAAGTCAACGCCGTTACCCGTTACGACACAACGGTACCAGCTGTGCATAAGGTGTCTGGGGCATATCAGCAGAATGTTCGGTGTCTGAACCTCAAGCACCGTATCAAGTATACCTATCTGAGCCTTTGTCGCTTTATCCGAGCCGTATTCGTCAAGGACAAGACAAAAGCCGTATTTATTTAATTTTTCGTGAAAAGAACAGCTTATCGCACTTATGTCCTTGCCATAATACGATATCCATTTAATCTCTTCGGTATTCAACAAATCACCCTCCGCTCTCCTGCATCTGCCGACGCAGATTAAATAATATAACTATTATAATACATTTGAGCATTTTTTACAACAGATATTTCGCATTTTATAGAAAATGAATAAAAATTGAAGTGTGATTTTAGCCAAAAGCAACAAATATGTTTCCGGGTTTATAAATACATTATCAAGAAAAAAAGTCAGTAATTCTTGGCTTTCGGTTCGACTTTACTTGACAAAAGCCGATAAATATAGTATTATACTGATATATGTAAAAGGGGAGTGGTGCGCTTGTATTTCGGTAGTGTCAGATTTTTCAAGCATCTTATTCTGACCGTAACGGCATTACTGATAATAGTGCCTACGGTGCTTTGTATATTGCTTGCGGTTGACAACAGCAAAAAGTCGGATGAGATAGACAGGCTGAATTCTCAGCTTTCTGCACAGTCGCAGGTGTCACAGACATCGGACAATCAGAGCAGAACGTCTTCGGCGACAGAAAGCTCCGACAATGTTAAAGCGGAGCCTTCTGTGACCGAAAGCGTAAAACCGGAAACATCGGTAGCTCCCGAAACATCGTCAGCTGTCCCGGAAACCACAAAGGTGCCTGAAACAACGCCGGCTTCATCGTCGGCGGTTGAAAGCACCGACAGTTCCGTGTCCTTAGGTGCGGACAGCTATACTTTGCTTTTCCCGACGCTGTATGCAGATAAATATGACGGCGAATATGAAAACAGTGAAAACACCGTTTATCTTACATTTGACGACGGTCCTTCTGTGCTTACGGAAAATCTGCTTTATTATCTGAGACAGGAAAACGTCAAGGCTACTTTCTTTGTAGTTCCCGAAAGAACGGAGTATTGCTATTCATTGCTGAGAGAAATAAGCAATGCGGGACACACGATAGGCATACATTCCGCATCTCACGATTACGAAAAGATATACGCATCTGTTGACGCATTTCTCGAAGATTTCAACGAAGCGTATGAAATAGTACTTGAGGCTACGGGCAAAGCGCCCGATATTTACAGATTCCCCGGCGGCAGTGTGAACGATTATAACGAAAAGACCCGTGACGATATTATCGCAGAGATGGATCGCAGAGGTTTTACATATTTCGACTGGAACGTGGACAGCAACGACTGGCAGGGTTACGGCTGGACAACATTGTACACAAACGTTTTAAAAGATGCTGAGGAATTTTCCTCGCCCGTGATACTCTTCCATAATACAGGCGACCGTGATAATACGGTGCTTGTGATAGAGGATATAATCAAGGCGCTTAAAGACAAAGGCTATAAATTCGGCAGTCTTTCTCAGAAGATAAAGCCGGTTCAATTTTAAATTCTGATTTCAAGAAAGGGATAACAATGGGAATCAAGGATAATTTCACACAGGCTATGAAGGAGCTGACGAATCCCAGACCGTCTGACGCTCGTAAAGAGGTCAGGGACGTTGCCTCATATATGAATGATACTGCCGACGCACAGCCGACAGAACCTGTACAGCCCGTACAGAATGCTCAGCCGTCCGAGAACAAACAACCCGAACAGCAGGCGCAGCAGGCACAGCAGAGCGTGAACCCCGAAACAGCAGGCAACAGCTTTACACAGCAGGAGCAGACACAGGATTTTTCGCAGAGGATAGCCCGTGATATGAATGAACAATACACACAGAACAATTCGTTTGATCAGAATGTACGCAGTGACGCTTTTACGCAGACACCTCAGAATAACGGATTCTCAGGCGGTCAGAACGGATTTGCACAGAGCGGCTCAGACAACGGCGGCAACAATCCTTTTATGAGCGGTATGAGGGCTGATAATTCGCAGGAAATGACCGTTATATCCAAAAACACAATGATAGACGGTAATGTACGCTCGTTTGCCGATATGAAGATTGACGGTAATATAAAGGGCAACGTTGAAACGACCAAGAATATCACTATAAACGGCAAGGTCGTAGGCGATCTTACCTGTGACAATATCAGTATGAAAAATTCGGCTGTACAGGGTAATGTACGTCTTAAAGGACAGGCTGTAATGGCTAACGATTCGATGCTGATAGGTGACCTTACTTCCCAGGTGGCACAGCTCAACGGCAAGATAAAGGGCAATATCGAGATTTCGGGTAAGATAATGCTTGACAGGGATTCTGTCATAATCGGCGATATAAAGGCAGGCTCGATTGCAATATCCGACGGTGCGGTAATCAACGGCTTTGTTACCACGACTTATCTTTCAAAGGATGAAAGTGCCAACATCTTCCCCGAAAATATTGCACTCGGAGATTAAGCATAAAAATATTGAAGCCCTGCATTGCGGGGCTTTTATTTGACTTTATCTGAAAAGGAGGTTTTGCAATGACGCAGAACAACGAAACAAAGGTACTCACACCCGAGCAGATCGAAAATAACAAACAGCAGATAATAGATATTTACAGAAATTGTGTTAAAAGAGAAGGCTCGGATAAACTGCTCGACTATCTTATAAACAAGAGCGATTTCTTTACAGCACCCGCAAGCACACGTTTTCACGGCTCGTATGACGGAGGGCTTGCACAGCATTCTCTGAACGTTTATAAATGCTTCAAGGCTTATCTTGAAAGAGATCGTGTCCGTGAGCTGTATAATCTCAACGCAAGCGATGAAACGATAGCGTTATGCGCTTTACTTCACGATATATGCAAGGTCAACGTCTACACAAGAGGCACAAGAAATGTGAAGAACGAAGAAACGGGTCAGTGGGAAAAGGTGTCGACATTTTTCTTCGATGACGGATTGCCTTACGGTCACGGCGAGAAGTCCGTTTATATGATAACGGGCTTTATGCGCCTTACCCGTGAGGAAGCCTTCGCTATACGCTATCATATGGGATTTTCGGGCGAAGAAAATGCAAACAACGTGGGAAAGGCATTTGGAATGTTCCCTCTTGCATTTGCACTCAGCACCGCCGATATGGAAGCTACATATTTCCTTGATTGATAATACGCAATAATATAAAAGAGCAGTCGCTGTCACACGATTGCTCTTTTTGTTATGTGATGCTCATTCAGAAATTAATGACACCTAAATGCTCCAGCAGGATTTTAGTACCTATAAGTATCAGTATGATACCCCCTGCAAGCTCCGCCTTCGACTTGTACTTTGTGCCGAATACATTTCCGACCTTCAGACCTATCGCTGACAGGATAAATGTTGTTAAGCCGATGAATAGGACAGCCACAACTATATTTACATCGGGAAGAAGCGCAAAGGTTATGCCGACCGCAAGCGCATCTATGCTTGTCGCTATCGCAAGCAGCAACATTGTCCTGAAGCTGAATGATGCGTCGAGCTTTTCCTCGTCCTTTGAAAGCGCTTCTCTTATCATATTTCCTCCGATAAAGCACAGCAGCACGAATGCTATCCAGTGGTCAACGGCTGTGATATATTGCTCAAAGGCCGAGCCGAGAAGATAACCCACAGCAGGCATCAATGCCTGAAAACCGCCGAACCAAGCGCCTATTATCAGATAATGTTTAGCTTTAAGCTGTCGCTCGGACAGCCCCTTACAGACGCTCACCGCAAATGCATCCATAGAAAGTCCCACAGCGATAAGAAATAATTCCAACAGTCCCATAATTTGTCCTCCGGTGTTTTATCTTAGGCAATACCGCATAATTATTGTTGTGCGATTGCGCAGTCAGATTTTTCGTCAGATTGTATAAATTGAGCGCAGGCAGGCTTGCGCCTGTCAAGCGAAATTTGTGCAAGATGACGGGAAATATACAAGCAAGCGTGCGGCAAAGGCGATAGCCGTTAATTGTGCGGTATTGCCCTTAATCTTATGCGGAAGCCTTATGCGAAATGTGCAATAAAAAAGACCTGAGTACAGTTTTCCTGTACTCAAGTCTCAACATTTAAGACAAACCAGACGTGATTTAAGAGTGTTATCACCGTCAGTATGTTGACTTGTCACGGTATTCCGCCGTCTACTCCCTTAAGTTATCGGTATTATAGCACAAGAGTCAGCAAAAGTCAAGCGCTTTATACTTCTCCGACAATGCTCGATATTCCCTCGTAAATTCCCTTACAGCACAGCTTTCCGTCCTTGTTGACAAACATATCTGCTCCGCCAAAAGCACTGCATAATCTCCTTTCCTGCGGTTACAATATCTGTAACTGAAGAAAAGGAGATGTTTTTATGCAGTTATCCGAATCAAAGACCCTTGAGAACCTGAAAACCGCATTTGCGAACGAGTCTGCGGCGATGGTGCGTTATGAGATATTTGCCGAAAAGGCAAAACAGAACGGCGATGAGGAAATATCGCAGGTATTCCGCACCACAGCAAGAAATGAAAAGGCTCACGCACAAATATGGCTCGGGCTTATCTACGGAGGGATACCCGAAGCCGCCGATGCTCTTGAAAAGGCGATGAACGGCGAAAACTACGAGTGGACGCAGATGTATAAGGAGTATGCCGAAACCGCAAGACAGGAAGGACTTGACAATATAGCCGACCTGTTTGAAAAGGTGGGCGATATTGAAAAGGAGCATGAAAGCAGATTCAAGCTGTTCGTGAATAAGCTGACCGACGGAAGCCTGTTTACCTCCTGCGGCGAAACGGTGTGGCTGTGCAGGAACTGCGGTCATATACATTGCGGAAGTACCCCTCCCGAATACTGCCCTGTCTGCAGAAAACCGCAGGGATATTTTCAGCGAAAGGATGACAGCATTCTGTCTTAGCCTGCAAAAAAGCAAAGGAGCGGCAGTATACGCTATGTAGCTGTCGCTCTTTGCTTTATACGGATTTACGGAATTTACACATATTGACGGTTATACGCAATTCTCTCTTGCATTACTCACGGCGATGTAGTATAATTATTAAGATAGGGCAGATATGTCCGCAGTACAGCTATAAGCAGAAAGAGGAACAGTATGGCACAGGAATTTACCGTATCGTTACAGGCAATAATCGACGAGTGCAAGCTCGAGGTTATCCACACACCGCAGGACCCTGCAAAGATATTTATTTCAAATATTGATGTAAACCGACCCGGACTTCAGCTTGCGGGATTTTACGAATATTTCGACAAGGGCAGAATTCAGATAATAGGCAAGGCGGAAACCGCATATCTTGAACAGTGCGGAGCAGAGATAAGAGCGCAGAGAATAAAGAAATTCTTCAGTGAACAGCCGGCGGCTGTGGTAGTGTCGAGAGGTATGGATATTATGCCCGAGATGCGTGATCTTTCAAAGGAACTGAACGTTCCGCTTTTACGCAGTGAGGAAAGCACCTCGACATTCACGTCAAAGCTTGTTGCTTATTTAAGCCTTCAGCTTGCGCCCAGAATCACACGTCACGGTGTTCTTATCGAGGTATACGGCGAAGGTATGCTTATTCTCGGCGAGAGCGGAGTAGGTAAGAGCGAAACCGCCATAGAGCTTGTAAAGCGTGGTCACCGTCTGGTAGCGGACGATGCCGTTGAAATAAGAAAAGCGTCAAATATTACTCTTGTCGGCAGTTCGCCCGATAACATCCGTCACTTTATGGAACTGAGAGGCATCGGCATTATCAATGCAAGACAGCTTTTCGGTATGGGTGCTGTAAAGGTTAGCGAAAAGATAGATATGGTAGTTGAACTTGAACTGTGGAATCCCGAAAAGGTATACGACAGAATGGGTGTTGACAACCACTATGTTTCCATACTCGGCGTAAAGGTTCCCTCGCTGACTATCCCCGTAAAACCCGGACGTAACCTTGCGGTTATACTTGAAGTTGCGGCAATGAACAACAGACAGAAGAAAATGGGCTACAATGCCGCACAGGAACTGCTTGACAATCTCGGACTTGATATGGAGAGCAGTGATACAGTCAAGAGCATGGGCTGATAAACAGATATAAATACAGACAGAAAAATAAAAAAGTGTAAGAACAGATAAAAGAAAGGATATGACCCTAAAATGAAATTCGTTGCTGATATGCACACTCATACGTTGGCATCGGATCACGCATACTCAACTATAAGCGAGAATGCCGCTTCAGCCGCAAAGGCGGGACTGAGCTATCTCGGCATGACCGACCACTGCATAAACATGGAGGATTCGCCGCATATATGGCATTTCTGCAATATGGGCGTTATACCTCATTTCCTGTCGGGAGTGCGTATTATAAAGGGCGTTGAAGCAGACCTTACAGGATATAACGGCGAGCTTGATATAAACGATGATATTTATTACAACGTTGAGTGGATAAATGCGTCGATGCACAACCCCTGCATAATACCGGGTACGGCTGAACAGCACACAAACGCATATATAAAGGTTATGGATAACCCGAAGGTGTGCGTCCTCGGACATACCGAATCGGCGGATTATCCGTATGATTATGATGCGGTGACAAAAGCGTGCAAAGAAAAGAACGTTGCAATGGAGTTCAACGTCAGCCGTTTCAGAAGTCAGACATCGGTACAGCGTCTGCACGATATTATATTGCCGACCTGTGCAAAAAACGGCTGTTATGTTATCGTTGACTCGGATGCGCATTTCTGCGACAAGATAGGTGCGTTCAAAAAAGCTGAGGCTCTTCTTAAGGATATTGATTTTCCTGAAGAGCTGATAGTAAATGCCGATCTTGAACGCTTTGAAAACTTCCTCAGGCTAAGGGGAATAAAGACAAATGCCGAAATAGAGCCGGATGAAGACTAACGGCGAATAAGCATAAAAAGCAAGGAATATATTAAATATCGGAAGGAAATATAACATAATGTACAACATAGGAATTGATCTTGGCGGAACAAACATAAAAGTAGGAGTGGTAAATGACGATTTCAAAATCGTAGGAAAATCAAACATAAAGACAGATCTGCCCCGTCCTGCCGAAGAAATCGCAGACAGCATAGCAAAGGGTGTTGAGCTTGCCTGCAAGGAAGCAGGGATCGATGTAAAGGACATCAACAGCATCGGTATAGGAACACCCGGAGTAGCCGACAGAAACACGGGCGTAGTGCTTTATTCCTGCAATCTGGGATTTAACAATACCGATCTCGGCGGACTTTTAAAGCACCGTCTGGGTACTGACATATATGTTGAAAACGATGCTAACGTTGCCGCATACGGAGAGGTTCTCGGCGGAGCGGCAAAGGGATATAAAGATGTTGTCGTAATCACACTCGGTACGGGTGTAGGCGGCGGAATTATAATCGGCGGCAAAATATACACGGGCTTCAATTTCTGCGGTGCGGAGCTTGGACACGTTGTTATCGAATATAACGGCAGACAGTGCAACTGCGGCAGAAAGGGCTGCTTTGAAGCGTACAGCTCGGCTACCGCACTCATCACAGCCACAAAGAAGGCTATGGAAGAAAATAAGGACAGCGCAATGTGGAATATAGCAGGCAGTATTGACAAGGTTGACGGCAAGACTGCGTTTGATGCTATGAGAGCAGGCGACAAGAGCGGTAAGGCTGTTGTTGACGAGTACCTGAATTATCTCGGATGCGGACTTACAAACGTAGTAAACACATTCCAGCCCGAAATGCTGCTTATCGGCGGAGGAATCTGCAAGGAGGGCGACTATCTCACAAAGCCGCTCGAGGAATATATAAAGCGTGAGAGCTACTGCATAAACCCCGAACGTTCGACTGTTCTTGGTATATGCAAGCTTGGAAATGACGCCGGTATCGTCGGAGCGGCAAATCTCTACAGACTTAAAGACTAAAGGCTCATAAGGGGAAGTTTATTTGGCGCAAAACGCAAAAAAATAAATTTACAAGGAGTATGCTTTGAACGATTACAGCATATTGGAGCAGACCGCCGAGAAATACGGCGCAGTTGTGCTTAAAAATGAACCTATGAAAAATCACACCTCGTTCCGTATCGGCGGACCGTGTGATGTTATGATAAAGATAAATTGCGAGGCGTTGCTGTGCGAGCTTATAAAGCAGTGCCGTGAGAACGATATTAAATACTATGTTGTCGGCAGGGGAAGCAATATCCTTGTCTGTGACGAGGGACTTCAGGGAGTTGTACTGCTTATAGGAAGCGACTTCGGCTCGGTGAGAGTAGACGGTGAATATATAGAGTGCAACGCAGGTGCATCGCTTGCGGCTGTCTGTGCTGTGGCTCTTGAAAACGAGCTTACGGGGCTTGAGTTTGCATACGGCATACCCGGTTCTGTCGGCGGTGCTATTTTTATGAATGCGGGAGCTTACGGCGGCGAGATGAAGGATGTAGTCGTATCCTGCCGTTATATCACCGAGAAAGGCGATATAAAGGAAATTCCGCTTGAAAAAATGGAGCTTTCCTACAGACACAGCTTTTTTTCGGAGCGTAACCTTTGCATAACATCCGTAAAAATGAAGCTTGCAAAGGGCGAGCGTGAAAAGATAAAAGACCGTATGGATACGCTGATGGAGCGCAGAAAGGACAAACAACCGCTCGAATACCCCAGTGCAGGCAGTACATTCAAGCGGCCTGAGGGCGACTTTGCCGCAAGGCTTATAGAGGTCTGCGGTCTTAAAGGTACAGCCTGCGGAGGCGCAGAGGTCAGCACAAAGCACAGCGGATTTGTAATAAATAAAGACAACGCAACGTTTGACGATGTAATGGGCGTTGTGGATATAGTAAAGCAAAGGGTGAAAGAGCAGACAGGTGTAACGCTTGAATGCGAAGTGCTTATAATGAAGTGAAATTTTCGGATAAGTGCCTTAGATATGTGACCGGGCGAGATAAGACAAGGCTTTATCGGAAGCTGACGGGTATATAAATAAAACGGCACACCAAAATCATTCATTATTCATTAAAAGAGATAAAGGGCGCAGGGAAAGGAACACAAATGAAAACCGAATTTGTTATAGTAACGGGAATTTCGGGTGCAGGCAAATCCTGTGCGGTAAACGTTATGGAGGATATAGGCTATTTCTGCATAGACAATATGCCGCCTCAGCTGATACCGAAATTTGCCGAGATATGCGAAGAAAACGATGATATTTCAAAGGTCGCTATTGTTACCGACATTCGTGGCGGAACTATGTTTCTGAACCTTAACGCCACCATAGATGAACTGAAAAAGCGTGGTCTTGACGTAAAGCTGCTGTTTGTTGACGCAAACCATCATGTAGTAAAACAGCGATATAAGGAAACACGCCGTAAGCATCCGCTTTTTGATGCGACAAACGGCGACATTGACAAGGCGATAGACGCAGAAAGGGAGATACTCGAGCCTCTGCGTGAAATTGCCGATTATTACATTGACACAAGCCTGATGTCAACCTCGACACTGAAGGAAAACGTGCTTAATATTTTCCTTGATACGCCGTCTGACAGCATGACTATAAGCTGTATATCCTTCGGCTTCAAGTACGGTGTGCCGAATGAGGCGGATCTTGTTTTCGATGTGCGTTGCCTGCCGAATCCGTATTACATACCCGAACTTAAGGAAAAGTCGGGACTTGACAAAGAGGTAAGGGATTATGTGATGAGCTTTGAAAGCTCGCAGACTTTGCAGACAAAGCTGTTCGACCTTATCGACTTTCTGATACCTCAGTATCTTCACGAGGGAAAAAGCCAGCTTGTAATAGCTTTCGGCTGTACGGGCGGCAAGCACCGCAGTGCGACATTTGCGGAAAATATGTGCCTGCATCTCAGCAAAAATCACCTTAAAGCAAGGGTGCTTCACAGAGATGTGAATAAGGATAAGAAGTAAAATCGTTTAACGGAGGGAAAGGTATGCTGTGTATTATTTTCGGAGAAATACCCGAAGATATGGAGAAGAAATACGTATATAACACCAGTATGTATTTTGACAATACCTATCTTGATAACTGGCTTACCGACGACCTTTCGGTCAAAATGATAAAAAGCGTGGACAAGGCTGTGGTGCTTAGTCCGAATGCGGTTGACAGCAAGGCTCTCGGAGTTATTCCCGTAACGAAAATATCCGGAGGGCTGAAAACGCTTTTGCTTCTGAGGCACGATGATACAAAGATTTTCAATGCCTCGACCTGCGGTGACAACTGTGCAAAATGGATACTGCGCATAGCTAAGGAATCAAAAAAAGATATTGTTATCAATTTAAGGCACGTTATGGATTTCGGGGATAAGCCGTTTGAGATAAAGATACTCAATAACGGAAAAACGGTTCATAATATTCAGGAATATGTAATGAATGCAGGCTTGTATTTATAGGGTGGTGTCGCTGTGAAAGGTAAATATGAGGTGGTGGTGAAAAGCCGCCGTGTACAGTATAAGTTTTCCGTTATAAGAAATATCACGATACTTCGTGGCGACAGTGCAACAGGTAAGACCACCCTGATAGATATGATAGCCGCATATCAGGAAAACGGCGAAGCGAGCGGTGTTACGGTAATAAGCAAAAAGCAATGCACGGTGCTTACAGGCATACGCTGGCAGGAAAATCTCAGTCTTATACACGACAGCATTGTATTCATTGACGAGGGCGATAAATTTGTTGCCTCTGAGGATTTTGCGAAAGCAATAAAAAATACCGATAATTATTATGTAATCGCAACAAGAACTCCGCTTTTCAATCTGCCGTACAGCGTGAAAGAAATATACGGCATAAAAAACGTCTCGGGTAACAGATTTCAAGGGACAAAACGGCTTTATGCAGAGTTTTACCCGCTTTGCAGAGTGGATACCGACATTTCGTTAAAGCCAGATCTGGTTATAACCGAGGATTCAAAAAGCGGTTATCGCTTTTTTGAGAATTATTTTTCGGAGTACGGAATTAATTGCGTTTCAGCCGCAAGCAAGACGAAAATATACAACGAACTTATAACAAGGCAGTACGAAACGGTACTGGTAATTGCAGACGGAGCCGCATTCGGTCCGGAGATACAGCGTGTCCTTTCGCTCAGGAAAGCGAAAAATATCGTACTTTTCCTGCCCGAATCTTTCGAGTGGGTCATTCTGCACTCAGGTATCGTAAAAGATAAGGAAATAAAAGCGATACTCGAAAAGCCGTATGACTATATAGAAAGCGGCAAGTATTTCAGCTGGGAGAGATTTTTCACAGCAGTGCTGACAGAGAAAACAAAAGATACTTATCTTGAATACGATAAATCGCATCTCAATAAGAACTATACCAATCCCGGCGAGAAAGATGCGATACTGAGTGCTATGCCGGAAATAAAGCTTTAATCAAAAAGGCAGGATAAAGGAGCGATTCTAATGTCATTTGCCGCCGATGTGAAAAATGAGCTGTGCAAGGCGGAACACAGCAGAAAACAGCTTGAGCTTTTGTCAAAGGGAGCGGCGTATGCCATGACGGAAGACGGCGAAGGCTGTTTTTTTAATACGGAAAACAAAAGGGTAGCCGATAGCATTGCCGATGCCTTTGACTTGGTCGGCAAGGAATATTCGACCGGTGAAAGCACCTTCAGAGGAAGAACGCTTTACACTGTTACTCTTGCGGATAAAAGCTACGCTTACCCTATGCCCGACTGTTCGGGCGATGATGCTTTCGGCGTGTATCTCAGAGGAATTTTCCTTGTCTGCGGACTGGTTGCAAATCCCGAAAAAGGCTATCAGCTTGAACTGTTCCTGCACGATGAGAGCAAATGCAGAACATTGCTTTCCATGATAGAAGAGCACGGTATGGGGGCAAAGCTGTCAAGCCGCAGAGGCAGCAGCTTTCTTTATATCAAAGAGAGCGAAAAGATCTCCGATATGCTGACCTATATGGGCGCTATGATGCAGGCAATGGAGATAATGAACGTAAAGATTTTCAAGGAAGTACGCAATAACGTCAACCGAAGTGTCAACTGCGAGGCGGCTAACCTTGACAAGACTATCGCCGCCGCACAGAAGCAGGCGGACGATATTAATTACATATTCGAAAAAAGAGGAGAAGGGTATCTGCCCGACGAGCTTTTGCAGGTAGCGAAAATCCGCCTTACCGCACTTGAGCTGTCGCTGAGCGATATAGGCAAAATGCTTGAGCCGCCTATAAGCAGGAGCGGAGTAAACCACAGGCTCAAGAAGATAAGCCTTATAGCAGATACACTCAGAGGAGAAGATGATCGGGGAGAGTAAAAGTGAGCGGTTTTGTACATCTGCACGTTCATAGCGAATACAGCCTTCTTGACGGTGCTTGCCGTATAAGAGGGCTTGTCCGTCGTGCAAAGGAAATGGGACAGACAGCCGTAGCACTGACCGATCACGGCGTAATGTACGGCAGTATCGACTTCTATAACGAATGCGCCGAAAACGGTATAAAGGCAATAATCGGTTGCGAGGTGTATGTTGCACCCCGTACAAGATTCGACAAAAGCACAAAGTCCGATATGAAGCCTCACCACCTTGTGCTTCTTTGCAAGGATAACGAGGGCTATAAAAACCTTTCAAAGCTGGTGACGCTGGGCTATACAGAGGGCTTTTATAATAAGCCGAGAGTGGACAGGGAACTTTTAAGGCGTTATTCAAAGGGGCTTATCTGCCTTTCCGCCTGCATTTCGGGAGAACTTGCAAGAACGCTTCTTGACGGAAGGCTTGCGGACGCTGTGACGCTTGTAAAAGAGTACAGGGAGATATTCGGCGAGGACTATTATATAGAGCTTCAAAGTCACGGCATAAGTGAGCAGGAACGTATTCTGCCGTATCTTCTGCGTGTGGCGAAGAATACCGGCACACAGCTTGTCGCAACAAATGACGCTCATTATGTCGAAAAAGAGGACAGCTATGTACAGCGTGTGCTGACCTGCATTGCCACCAACACTACCCTTGACGATAAGAACTCAATGCAGTTTGCCACCGATGAATTTTACCTCAAAAGCGAGGACGAGATGAAAGCGCTCGGCTTTCCGCAGTCAGCCTATGACAATACCGTGAAAATTGCGGAAAAGTGCAATGTCAGTTTCACATTCGGACATACTATCCTGCCGTTTTTCAAGGCGGAAGGCTATGACAACAACGAAATATACTTTAACGCTCAGGTAAGAAAAGGGCTTGTAAAACGCTACGGAGATCCCGTGCCGAAAGAGGTTCTTGATCGTGCCGAATACGAAATGTCGGTAATAAAGAAAATGGGCTTTATCGACTATTTTCTGATAGTAGCCGACTTTATAGGCTATGCTAAAAGAAACGGCATCGCAGTAGGTCCGGGCAGAGGTTCGGGAGCAGGAAGCGTATGTGCATACTGCCTTGGGATAACCGATATTGACCCGATACGCTTCAATCTGCTGTTTGAACGTTTTTTAAACCCCGAGCGTGTGACTATGCCCGACTTTGACGTTGACTTCTGCTATATAAGGCGGCAGGAGGTCATAGACTATGTCGTAAGAAAGTACGGCAGGGATCATGTGGCGCAGATAATAACATTCGGTACAATGGCGGCAAGAGGCGCTATCCGTGACGCAGGCAGGGCTATGGGTCTGCCTTACGGCAAGGTGGATGCCGTAGCAAAGCTGATACCGATGTCGATGCACTCCACGATTGACGGCGCTTTGAAAAGCGAGAAGGAACTTGTTAAGCTGGCGTCATCCGATAGCGAAGTCAGCCTGCTTATAGAAACCGCAAAAAAGATAGAGGGTATGGCGAGAAACACGTCTATCCACGCCGCAGGTATAGTAATTACCCGTGACCCTGTAGCAGACTATGTGCCGCTGTATCAGAACAGCGAGGGCGAAGTTATGACGCAGTACACTATGACCGCTATAGAGCGGCTCGGACTGCTGAAAATGGACTTTCTCGGACTTCGTTATCTTACCGTGATACAGGACTGCTGTAAGCTTGTACAGAAAAACAATATCGGTTTTGACATAGAAAAGATACCCGAAAACGATGCTGAAACATACGATATGATGTCATCGGGCGGCACTCTCGGAGTATTTCAGTTTGAAAGTTCGGGAATGACCTCGCTTTTATCCCGTATGAAGCCACGCTCTGTTGAGGATCTTACTGCGGCATTGTCGTTATACCGTCCCGGACCTATGGATTCGATCCCGACCTATCTTGCAAACCGCCGCAACCCCGAAAAAATACGCTACAAGCACCCTCTTTTAAAGGGCATTCTTGACGTAACCTACGGTTGTATCGTATATCAGGAGCAGGTAATGATGATATGCAGGGTGCTTGCCGGCTATTCATACGGCAGAGCCGATATTGTCCGCAGAGCTATGGCAAAGAAAAAGCCTGAGGTAATGGTAAAGGAGCGTGCGACATTCGTTGAGGGCGCTGTCGCAAATAACGTTGACAGACAGGTAGCCGAAGAAATATTCGACGATATGATGAGCTTTGCAAGCTATGCCTTCAACAAATCCCACGCCGCCGCATATTCACTGCTCGCTTACCGCACGGCATATCTCAGATGTCATTATTATAAGGAATATATGGTCGCCCTGCTTACAAGCGTGATAGGCTGGGGCGGAAAGACCGCCGAATATATCGGTGACCTTGCACAGCACGGGCTGAAACTGCTCCCACCCCATGTGAATTACAGCAAAACCGGCTTTTCCTGCGAAAATGACGGAATACGTTTCGGACTTCTTGCAATAAAAAATGTCGGCGCTAATATGATAGCCGATATTATCGAAGAAAGAACCAAGCACCCGTTTAAATCGCTGTTCGACTTCTGCGAAAGAATGTCGGACAAGAATATAAATAAACGTGCGCTTGAATCGCTTATCAAGTGCGGAGCGTTTGACGGACTTGGCAATAACCGCCGTGAAATGATGATTTCCCTTGAGCTGATGCTTGACACGCTTTCACAGCGCCACGATCTTGAAGGGCAGATGAGCCTTATGGGCGAAGATGATACGGCGGATGAAGGCACGTTTCAGATAAAGCCTGCCGATGAATATTCACACGCACAGCTTCTGTCATACGAAAAGGAAATGCTCGGAATATATATTTCCGGACATCCTGCAGATCCGTTTTACAGGATTGCCCGTGAATCCGGATATGAAAATATCGGCAGTATACTTGAAAGCAACAATGATAAACAAAATGTCAGGGTAACGGCACTGCTTACATCCGTCCGCAACCATATCACGAAATCGGGAAAGACAATGGGCTTCATCGTAATAGAAGACGCAAGCGGAGAAATCGAGTGCCTTGTATTCCCTAAGCTGTACGAGCAGTATTCGTCAATGCTAAAGACGGGTAATGTTTACGCTTTCGAGGGTACGGTATCTGCTGAGGACGAGGGAGACCCCAAGCTGCTGATAAATGTGATAACACAGCCTGATCTTGCTAAGCTGCGGAAAATGCACGAAAGCCGAAAAGCAGGGCAGAATAAGGCGGCTGTGCTGTATATAAGGTTTTCCTCCCGTGACGATGCCAATATTCCTGCTGTAAAGGCACTTCTTAAAGTAAACAAGGGCAACACTCTTACGAAGATATGCTTTGAGGATACAAGGAAAACCATAACCTTGCCGCCTGCTCTTTCTGTTGATTTGAACAGTGATTTTATACAAAAATTGAACGGGATTTGCGGCAAAAACAATATAATCATAAAATAAGTCGAAAAAATGAAATTACCCCTTGACTAAATTGCATTTTAGGAGTAAACTAAGATGTGTGTAAATAATCTCGGAGGGTGACCTCTAAGGAAGGATGTACGATATTATGAAAAAGATTGGCGTTTTAACAAGCGGCGGCGACGCACCGGGCATGAATGCCGTTATCCGTGCGGTAACAAGAGCTGCTATTGCAAAGGGAATGGAAGTCGTAGGTGTCCGCAGAGGATATAACGGACTTATCAACGGCGACATTGTTCCTCTTGATGCAAGAAGCGTATCTGATATAATTCAGAGAGGCGGCACAATGCTTTACACGGCAAGATGTGCAGAGTTCAGATATGAAGAAGGTCTTCAGAAGGCTAAGAAGACTTGCGAAGAGAATGGTATTGAGGGTCTTGTAGTTGTCGGCGGCGACGGCTCGTTCAGAGGTGCGGCTGACCTTTCTGCAAGAGGCATCCTGAGTATCGGTGTTCCCGGCACTATAGATAACGATATTTCTATGACCGAATACACAATCGGTTATGATACAGCTATGAACACAGTTGTTGAAATGGTTGACAAACTGCGTGATACAGCACAGTCACACGACAGATGCTCCGTAGTTGAGGTTATGGGCAGAAATGCAGGATACATAGCTCTCAATGCAGGTATCGCCTGCGGTGCGACATACATTATTACTAAGGAAGAGCCCTTCACAGTAAACGATGTTATCGCTAAGATAATCGAAGGACAGAAGAGCGGCAAGCACCACTTCATCGTTATTGTTGCAGAAGGTATCGGCGGAAGCGAACAGCTTGCCAAGGAAATCGAACAGGCAACAGGCGTTGAGAGCCGTGCTACAATTCTCGGTCACGTTCAGAGAGGCGGCAGCCCCACAGTTCAGGACAGAGTAGCAGCAAGCCAGCTCGGTTATTATGCCGTTGATCTTCTTTCAAAGGGCATCGGCAACCGTGTTGTAGGTCTTCAGCATAACGAAGTTGTAGACTATGACATTCAGGAAGCACTCAAGATGAAGAAGGAATTCCCTCACGATCTGTACAAGATCGCTAATGAGATCAGCTTCTGATTTAAAGAATGTTTATAACGGTTTTCCGTTATATAAAAAGACTGCGCCGAAATTTTAACGGTGCGGCCGACAGAGTAGGTTAACGTGCGTAAAGTGCCTGAGGGACGGGGAGTTGTCCTCAGGACGAACACTGAAAGGTGGCGGTACGTTTTCCGCATCTCGCTGTTGCATATAAGAGATAATCGCCGTATTTATCCCGCATTATGCGATTGCGTCAGCTTGCGTCATTGAGGAGGTAAATATGGCGTTTTTTCGTAATTTCAAAAAGTCGTTCGAGGAACTGAAATCTATTCGTTGCCTTACAGTAACGGCGCTTCTTATCGGTGTTTCGGTAGCACTGAAATTCGTTATGATCATGCCGAGTGAAACGCTCAAGATCAGCTTTGCGTTTGTCGGCCTTGCGGCTATCGGTATGCTGTACGGTCCTGCTGTGGCAGGACTTGCAGGCGTTGTCACCGATGTAGTAGGCTTTCTTGTAAAGCCTACCGGTGCGTTTTCACCGATATTCACACTGGTCGAAGTCGCAGGTGCTGTGATTTACGGTATATTCCTGTACGGACTTAATCCCGTGAAGCTCGATTTTTCAAGCAGATCCGCATTTTTCGGCGGACTTAAAACAAACGGCTTTCAGGTGTTCAGAATATTTATGGCAAAGTTCTGCGTCAATCTTTTCTGCAATGTGTTCCTGAATACTATTGCAATGGTGATAATGGGCTACTTTGCACCGGAGGTATTCTGGGTAAAGATAACGACACGAATAGTAAAAAATCTCACGATGCTGCCTATAGAGGTATTCATACTTCTGCTTGTGCTTTATCCTGTTATGGTGGCATATCGTGCGGCATTCAGAGAAAAACGCTCGGCTTGATACAAGAAAAGAGGACTTAGTATGACTGAACTTGGATTTTTAGGCGCAGGTAATATGGGCAGTGCGATAATGCGTGGCATCTGCTCATCGGATATGCAGATAAGCGTTTCGGCGTATGACAAGGATACGGCAAAGCTCGAAGCACTTTCGGCATTCGGAGTAAAGCCCTGCAAGAGCGAATGTGAGCTTGTTAAAAAGTGCGATTACATACTGCTTGCGGTAAAGCCGCAGGTGCTTGGCGGAGTGCTTGACACTGTCGCAGGGGAAGTAACGCACGATAAGGTAATAATCTCTATCTGTGCGGGAATATCCGAGGATTTTATCCGCAGTCATACAATACCAAACGCAAAGGTAGTGCTTGTCATGCCGAACACCCCTATGATGCTCGGTCTTGGTGCAAGTGCAATATCAAGAGCGGACGGTGTGACCGATGAAGAGTTTGCTTTTGCAAAGTCGGTTATCGAAAGCTGCGGTATCGCAGAGGAAGTGCCGATAAACAAGATGAAAGAAATAATCGCTGTAAACGGCAGCTCTCCCGCTTTCATCTATCTTTTTGCAAAAGGCTTCGTGGATTACGCAAAGAGCGTGGACATTGATCCCGATGCGGCACTTAAGCTGTTTGCACAGTCGCTTGTCGGCTCTGCAAAGATGCTCACAGATTCGGGTATGACGGTAGATGAGCTTATAAAGCAGGTTTCTTCTCCGGGAGGAACGACTATAGCAGGTCTTGACAAGCTGTATGAGGGTAAACTCACAGATACGGTCGATGAATGCTGTAAGGCTTGCACCGCAAGAGCGTACGAGCTTGCGAAAAAGTAAATATTGTTACGGCTGTCGTATCTTGCGGCAGCCGTATTTTTTTGGCTGACATTGTTATCTATAATTATAATCTTTATAACAGAGCCTGCTTGGAAACGCAGATACTTCTCCGCAGGCATCCTGCATTCTACGGCATAAGTCACATATCTTGTGATGTTCAATACAGGGTTGATTGTATTCGTGAATATGAAATTTTCAATCCGTTCCCGGATAAACCGCTTTCAAAATTACAACATAATCGGTTCATCACTGAATATAGAATTTTTGCACTGAAAACCGTAATGTTCCGCACGGTTCAAGCCCGTAATTCCGCATAACAAAGCCGTTTGGTTAGCTGTTTCTAACCATTTTTTTCTTGACTACACCGTTTTACCGTGATATACTTAAATCGGGCTGGATTAGCCATATCTAACAGCCGCAGTATTTTTAACATTTTGTTCTGTCGCAGTAAAACGCAGATGATAAAAACCTGTCGGTTTTGTTCTGACAGGTTATATTTAAGCCTGCTAAAGTGCTGAATAACGCCTGAGACATACAGATTGCAGAATTTATCGGTACAGAGCATAATGTTTACGGAGGTCTTGTCAAAATGACAATGGATGAATTAAAACCGGGAGAAAGCGCATATATCGAAACGGTCGGCGGAAGCGGAGCATTACGTCACCACCTGCTTGATATGGGGCTTACACCCGATGCTGAAATAACCTTGCAGAAGGTCGCACCTATGGGCGACCCTGTGCAGTTTGAGGTGCGTGGATACGAGCTTACCCTGAGACTTGAGGAGGCTCGCAAGGTCACTGTAAAAAACGTACATAAGAAAGACAGCCCCTTTAAAGCCGCAGGATCAAGACGAAATGACACGCCTCACCCCGGAGTCGGAGAATTTGCCAAATACGAGAAACTGCATCTGAAACACGGAATAGTGCTTGAAAAAGGCGCACCGCTTACATTTGCTCTTGCAGGAAATCAGAACTGCGGAAAAACAACGCTGTTCAATCAGCTGACAGGTTCAAATCAGCACGTCGGAAACTTCCCCGGTGTAACAGTCGACCGCAAGGACGGAACTATCAGAAATCACCCTGAAGCAACCGTTACGGATCTGCCCGGCATCTACTCGCTTTCGCCTTATTCGAGCGAAGAAATAGTGACCCGTGATTTTCTGCTGAACAATAACCTCAGCGGTATCATAAATATCGTTGACGCTTCGAATATCGAGCGTAACCTTTATCTTACGATGCAGCTTATGGAACTTGGCATACCTATGGTGCTTGCGCTCAATATGATGGACGAGGTAAAGGCAAACGGAGGTTCTATCCGTGTAAACGATCTTGAACGGATACTGGGAATACCCGTAGTGCCGATTTCCGCCGTAAAAAACGAAGGTATAGACGAGCTTATCGACCATGCGATACATATTGCGAGATACGGCGAAAAGCCCGCCCGTATGGACTTCTGTACCGACAGTGACGATCCGCACGATCCGGTTGCCGCTGTTCACCGCTGTATACATTCAGCCGCAACACTGCTTGAGCCGGATATAAGGGCGGCAGGGCTTCCTGTGAGATTCGCCACAACGAAGTTGGTTGAGGATGATGAACAGATAAAGAAAAAAATCACCATTCCGGAGGAAAAGCACGACGCTTTCGATCACCTTGTTTCCATAATGCAGCAGGAAACAGGCATGGACAGAGAAGCGGCGCTTGCCAATATGCGCTTCACCTTCCTTGAAAAGCTGTGCCATGAAACCGTAGTACGTCCGCACGAAAGCAAGGAGCATAAACGCAGTATGGCAATCGACCGTCTGCTGACAGGAAAATACACGGCTATCCCTTGCTTTTTAGGGATAATCGCACTTGTGTTCTTCCTGACGTTTTCAGTAATAGGTGCGGCACTTTCCGACGTTATGCAAATGGGCATAGATTTTCTCACCGACCTTATCGACAAAGGACTTACGGCATTTGAAATAAACCCTGTAGTGCATTCGCTGGTAATAGACGGAATATGCGCCGGCGTAGGCAGTGTGCTGAGTTTTCTGCCTACTATAGTAACGCTGTTCTTCTTCCTGTCTATTCTTGAAGATACGGGCTATATGGCACGAGTTGCGTTTGTAATGGACAGGCCGCTCAGAAAACTGGGTCTTTCGGGCAGGAGCTTTGTTCCTATGCTGATGGGATTCGGCTGTTCCGTACCTGCGATAATGGCAACAAGAACGCTTTCCAGTGAGCGTGACCGTAAAATGACTATACTGCTCACTCCCTTTATGAGTTGTTCCGCAAAGATACTTATATATACTACCATCGCAGGCGCATTCTTCGAGCCGCAGTACCGCTGGCTTGTGCTTGTAGGCTTGTATCTGTTCGGCATAATTTGCGGTATCCTCTATTCGCTTATACTTAAAGTGACGGTATTTCACGGCGAACCCGTACCGTTTGTAATGGAACTGCCAAACTACCGTCTGCCCGGAGCAAAGAGCGTCTGTCAGCTTATATGGGAAAAAGCAAAGGACTTTATCCAGAAAGCGTTTACCGTGATCTTTGCGGCATCTATCGTTATATGGTTCCTGCAGACATTCGACATACGGCTCAATGTGGCAGACAGTGCCGAAAACAGCTTGCTTGCGATGCTCGGCAGTCTGTTTGCGCCGATATTTGCACCGCTGGGCTTTGGCGACTGGAGAGCGTCGACCGCACTTATCACAGGTCTTACCGCAAAGGAAAGCGTTGTTTCCACCCTTACTCTGTTGCTCGGTGGAGATGTTTCACAGATACAGACGCTTTTCACGCCGTTCACGGCTGTCGTGTTCCTTGTATTTACTCTGCTGTACACCCCGTGCGTTGCCGCTATAGCAACAGTAAAGCGTGAACTCGGAAGTGTGCGTTCTGCCGCAGTAACAGTGTTTATGCAGTGTGCTATTGCGTGGATAATGGCGCTTCTTGTACGCTGTGTCGGAATGATTTTCGGCATTGCATAAGGTGAAATTATGGATGAGATGAATATACCGAGCATTATTCTGCTTGCGCTGATAGTGATCGCTCTCGTGCTTGTGATCATACATATTATAAGAAACGGCGGTTGCTCCGGCGACTGTTCGGCGTGCAAGGGCTGTAATAATTGTAATAATTGCAACAAAGGCAGAAAAGGCAAAAAGTAAAACATATACTGAAAGGCAGAGCCGCCGCTCTGCCTCAGTCTGTCGAAAAAGTCAAGCAGAGATGCTTGGCTTTTTTCATTGATATGTGGTATAA